>Ga0207747_1000226_pt1 | contig 72108 bp, 79 predicted proteins | sample HigsolmetaGSP11D_FD_184839 | JGI IMG/M metagenome (GOLD analysis project Ga0207747, IMG submission 184839) | High solid enriched microbial communities from the Joint BioEnergy Institute, USA - SP1-1-D (SPAdes) | ecosystem: Engineered > Bioreactor > SSF (Solid state fermentation) > Aerobic >...
GGGATCCATGTATTCGGCCAGGCGGGGATCGGCCATGACTTTCTTGTTCACCCGGTCGCGATGGCTGCGCGACCTGTAGACGATCCACGAGAAGCAGACCACCTCGCCCGGCTTGAGCTTCACGCTTTGCGGAAAGGACGTGTGCTTGCCGCGTTTGACGTCGTCCGCGACGCATTCCACATACTGCAGCGCGCCGTGCTCGCGCCAGATCTTGCCCGCCTTGCGCGCCATGCGCCGGTAGGCGGCGAGATTCTTTTTGGGCACCGGTGCCACGAAGCCGTCCACGTACATACCTGCCTCCTCGGTTTCATTGCGCGATCGCATCCGGATTCATCCACACCAACTCCCAGATGTGGCCGTCCGGATCCTGAAAGCCGTGCGCATACATGAAGCCGTAGTCCTGCGGCACGCTGTAGGTCGAACCGCCCGCCGCGACGGCCTTGCGCACGTATTCGTCCACCTCCTCCCGGCGGTCGCAACTCAGGGCGACGAGCACCTCGGTGCTCCGCGTCGCATCCGCGACGGGCTTGGGCGTGAATTGCCTGAACTTCTCGTGCGTGAGCAGCATGGCATAGATGTCCTCGCTGATCACCATGCAGGCCGCGGTGTCGTCCGTGAACTGCGGATCGAACTCGAAGCCGAGCGCCTGGAAGAACTGCATCGACTTCGGCAGGTCCCGCACCGGTAGATTGACGAAGATCGCTCGTGCCATGCTGGCTCCTCGGGTTGATCAGGCGTTGCGCGGATGCGCTTTGCACCAGGCGACGACTTCCTCGGCATGCGCGTCGGGCGGAAACACGGGATAGAACACGTGCGACACGGTGCCGTCGTCGATCACCAGGGTGAAGCGCTTGAGCAGCGTCATGCCGTCCACCTCGAAAGTCGGCAAACGCAGGGCGTTGGCCAGTTCGAGCTTCGCGTCCGAAAGCAGCGCAAACGGCAGCTGCAAGCGCTCCACGGCTTCGCGTTGATAGTCGCTGTCCTGCGTGGACAGCCCGTACAGCCGGGCGACGCCTGCGGCCTCGAGCTCCGCATGGTGATCGCGGAACGCACAGGCCTGGGGCGTGCACCCGCGCGCGCCGGGAATGGCATCCCAGCCGGTGGGCAGCGCCTGACCGGGCCGGCCGGTACGCGGATAGGCGTAGACGATGGTGCGCCCCGGCAGCGCGGACAGATCGACCCGGCTCCCGTCCGTGGCCTCGAGCTGCAATGCCGGCATGCGCATGCCGGGCAGATGTCGCGTCGCGCCGTCGTCTTCCGGTGTGGGAAACTGCGACCAATCGAGCGCAGGATTCTGCATAGCGGCCTCCTCTTCTTCTTGGGGACGCAAAGCATACGCCGTGCGCGCGCCTTCGCGCATCTGCGGCGGGCTGCCTGCCCTGCCGGCGGAAGCCTGAGCCGGTCGGATCGCCCGATATGGGAAGCGCCGGCCCTGGAAGCGATAAGCAATAAAAAAGCCGCCCGAAGGCGGCTCTTTCAGCGATGCGCGATCGCTTAGTCGATCACGCGGATGTTCGCAGCTTGCATGCCCTTGGGGCCGCGCACCGCGTCGAACTCCACGCGCTGATTTTCTTTCAGCGTCTTGAAGCCGTTGCCGGTGATGGCGGAGAAGTGCGCGAACAGATCGTCGCCGCCGCCCTCAGGGCTGATGAATCCGAAACCTTTTTGGTCGTTGAACCACTTAACGATACCAGTTGCCATGTGATGAATACTCTAAAAATTTACTGAAATGGGCTTGCGCCCGACATGCAAGATCAAGATGTCGGTGCAACGCGCCTCATGCAGCACATGGAAACCGGAACACTGACCTGCCCGGCCACCGTACAGGGGTATGGGCCGGGCGTCAAGCAATACTTCGTGTTTTTTTGACGCCGCGGTCCGCCGCTCAGGCGGCGCGTTCCGCCTCTTGCGCCGCCTTGACCGCGGGACGTTCGCTCACTCGCGCCTGAAAAGCCCGCAGATTCGGCCACTTGCCGATGTCGAGCCCGGTGACCGGCAACCACGTCAGCACCGTGTAGAGATAAGCGTCGGCGATCGTGAACTGCTCGCCCATGAGGAAGGCTTTGCCGGCGAGCTGCTCGTTCACGTAGCCGAAGCGCTGCCCGAGCTTGGCCGCCGCCCGCGCCTTTTCGTCTTCGCCCGCCTGCGGGTTGAAGAAGGGCTTGTAGCCCTGGTGAAGCTCGGAGTTGATGAACCCCAGCCATTCGTACAGGCGATAACGCTGGAAACTGTCCTTCGCCGGCGCAAGCCCCGCTTCGGGCTTGAGATCGGCGATGTACTGCAGCACCGCGACATTCTCGGTGAGAATGTCCTGGTTAAGCTGGAGCGCGGGCACGTAACCCTTGGGATTGATCTCGTAGAAATCCCCGCCGCTTGCCGTTTCCTTCGTCGCCAGATCGACCTTCTCCATGTCGAACGACAGGCCCAGTTCGCGCAGCGCGATATGCGCGGCCAGCGAACAGGCGCCGGGTTTGAAGTAGAGTTTCATCGCTCGCTCCTGCAAACCGAAACGCCGTCTGTGCAGCAAGCGTGCTGCCTGCTCAGACGTTGAAGAGGAATGTAATGACGTCGCCGTCCTGTACGACGTAGTCCTTACCTTCCGCGCGCAGCTTGCCGGCTTCCCGCGCGCCCTGCTCGCCCTTGTATTTGATGAAATCCTCGAAGGAGATGGTCTGGGCGCGGATGAAGCCTTTCTCGAAATCGCTGTGGATGACGCCCGCAGCCTGCGGCGCGGTGTCGCCGATGCGGATGGTCCAGGCGCGCACTTCCTTCACGCCGGCGGTGAAATACGTTTGCAGGCCGAGCAGCCGGTAGCCGGCGCGGATGAGCCGGTTGAGGCCGGGTTCCTCCAGGCCCATGTCTTCGAGGAAGAGGCGTTTCTCCTCTTCGTCCAGATCGGCGAGCTGCGCTTCGATGGCGGCGCAGATGGGCACCACCGGCGCGTTCTCCTTGCGCGCGTATTCCTCCACCCGCTCGAGCAGCGGATTGTTCTCGAAGCCGTTCTCCGCCACGTTGGCGACATACATGGTCGGCTTCATGGTAAGCAGGAACAGCGGCCGCAGCAGCGCGCGTTCCTCCTTGGAGAGCTCCACCGTGCGCGCGGGCCGCGCCTCGTTCAGCACCGCCTGAACCTTTTCCAGCACGGCGACGAGCTTTTGCGCCTCCTTGTCGCCCGCCTTGGCCACCTTGGCGTGCTTCTGCAGCTGCCGTTCCACGGTCTGCAGGTCGGCGAGCGCCAGCTCGGTGTTGATGGTTTCGATGTCGGCGATGGGGTCGACCCGGCCCGCCACGTGTACGACGTTGGGATCGTCGAAGCAGCGCACCACGTGGGCGATGGCGTCGGTCTCGCGGATGTTGGCGAGAAACTGATTGCCCAGTCCCTCGCCTTTCGAAGCGCCCGCCACCAGTCCGGCAATATCGACGAATTCGACCGTGGCCGGCACCACGCGCTGCGGTTTGACGATCTCGGCGAGCTGCGCGAGACGCGGATCCGGCACTTCCACGATGCCGACATTCGGCTCGATGGTGCAGAACGGATAGTTCTCCGCGGCGATGCCCGCTTTGGTGAGCGCGTTGAAGAGAGTGGACTTGCCGACGTTCGGCAGGCCGACGATTCCGCAGCGTAGTGTCATGGTTGAACCTTCGTGTGCAACTTCAGCATCGCGGCTTCCATGTCGCCGGCGAGCATGAGATCGGAGACGGCCAGCGCGCGGTCGAGCGCACCTTCGATCGCTTCGCGGTCGGCGGGCGAAGGCGCTTTCAGCACGTAGTCGGCCACCACGTTCTTGTCGCCCGGATGGCCGATACCGAAACGCAGGCGCCAGGTATCGCGGCTGCCGAGCTGGGCCTCGATGTCGCGCAGGCCGTTGTGGCCGCCCGCGCCGCCGCCCTTCTTGAGCTTCACCGTGCCAGGCGGGAAATCCAGCTCGTCGTGCACGATGAGGATCTCCTCGGGCCGGATCTTGTAGAACCGCGCCAGCGCGCCGACCGCCTTGCCGGACAGATTCATGTAGGTCTGCGGCTGCATGAGCCAGAGCTCGCCCTCCGGGCGTGATACGCGCGCAACACACGCATGGAATTTCGCGTCCTTGGCCAGCATGACGCCCAGCCGGGACGCAAGACGCTCCACGAACCAGAAACCGACGTTGTGCCGGTCGCGTTCGTGTTCTCGTCCGGGATTGCCCAAACCTGCGACGAGTCTGATGGCCATGCGCTGGATGTGGTCGGTTGGCACAAAGAAAAAAAGGCGCGTCGGTCACCCGCGCGCCTCGTTTCCGGAAGCCGCCGCTTATTTCGTCTCTTCCGCCGGCGCAGCAGCCGCTTCGCCGGCCGCTTCTTCGGCGCCGGCCGGCACGTTGGCGACCACCACCGCGGGGTTCTCGTTGCGGTTGGCGAGCTCCACGCCCGGCGGCAGCTTGATGTCGTGCGCGTGGATGCTGCCGTTGACCGGGATGTTCGTCAGGTCGACCTCGATGTACTGCGGCAGCGCATCGGGCAGACACTTGATCTCGATTTCGTTCAGCACGTGCGTGATGGTCGCGCCGTGCAGTTTCACCGCGTCGTTGTTTTCCTGGTTGAGGAAGTGCAGCGGCACCTTCATGGTGATCTTCTGGTCCGCCGCCACGCGCTGGAAGTCGACGTGCTGCACTTCGCGGCGCCACGGATGCATGTTGAAAGCGCGCAGCAGCACGCGCTGCGGCTTGCCGTCGAGATTGAGCGTGAGAATCGACGCGTGGAACTCTTCCTTGCGCAGGAGCTGGAAGATTTCGTTGTGGTCCAGCTCGAGCAGTACGGCGGGCTCGTTGCCCCCGTAGAGGATGCCCGGCGTCTTGCCGGCACGGCGCAGGCGGCGGCTCGCACCCGTTCCCTGCTGTACGCGCGTACGCGCGTTGACTTCGATCGTCATGTTGCAACTCCCTATTCGCGGGGTCCGCGACCAGAGCACCCGCGGGTTGTCAAAAAAACGGGGACGCGCCCCGCTACTCGATGAACAACGAAGACACGGAGTCTTCGTTGCTGATGCGCAGAATCGTTTCGGCCAGGAGGCCCGCCACCGACAGCACGCGGATCTTCTTGCACGCCTGCGCGTCGGGGCGCAGCGGAATGGTGTCGGTGACCACCAGCTCGTCGAGGCTCGAGGCTTCGATGCGCTGCACGGCGTTGCCCGAAAGCACCGGATGGGTACAGTAGGCGACGACTTTCACCGCGCCGTTGGCCTTGAGCGCGTCGGCGGCCTTGCACAGCGTGTTGGCCGTATCGACCATGTCGTCCATGATGATGCAGGTGCGGCCTTCGACCTCGCCGATGATGTTCATCACTTCCGCCACGTTCGGTTTCGGACGGCGTTTGTCGATGATGGCCAGATCCGACTCCAGGCGCTTCGCCAGCGCGCGCGCCCGCACCACGCCGCCCACGTCGGGCGACACCACGACCAGGTTCTCGTAGTGGTGCTTCCACACGTCGCCCAGCAGCACGGGCGAGGCGTAGACGTTGTCCACCGGCACGTCGAAGAAGCCCTGGATCTGGTCGGCGTGCAGGTCCATGGTCAGCACGCGGTCCACGCCCACGGCGGTGAGCAGGTTGGCCACGACTTTGGCGCTGATCGGTACCCGCGCCGAACGCGCGCGGCGGTCCTGGCGCGCGTAGCCGAAATACGGGATCGCCGCGGTGATGCGGCCGGCCGAGGCCCGGCGCAGCGCGTCGACCATGATGAGGATTTCCATCAGGTTGTCGTTGGTCGGCGCACAGGTGGACTGCAGCACGAAGCAGTCCTTGCCGCGGACGTTCTCCAAGATCTCGACCATCACCTCGCCGTCGGCGAAGCGGCTGACGGTGGCGTGGCCGATGGGGATGTTGAGACGCTTGACGACGTTGTGCGCGAGCAGGGGATTCGCATTCCCCGTGAAGACCATCAGGCTTTCGTACGCCATCGCTGTTCATCCGCGGCTGACGCCGCGAGAGCCTCGTCGTGCAAAAAACAACAGCCGCAAGCGGGCTTGCGGCTGGTTACGGTATCCGGATCGCCGGTGCGCTCGCGCAGCACGGTAACAAAAAATGGCTGGGGAGGTAGGATTCGAACCCACGCATGCCGGAATCAAAATCCGGTGCCTTAACCAGCTTGGCGACTCCCCAGTTGTTCCGGGCTACTAGCTTCGAGGAAAGGATGCCGGTCCAGTCCCCGGACGAGAAATCCTTTCCACTTGCGCGGCACCTGTTCGAGCACCCTGCGCGCCTCGCTTTCGTTTTCGAAAGCGGCGAACACGCTGGAGCCCGATCCGCTCATGCGCGCATCGCCGAAAGCCTTGAGCCATTCGAGCGCTTGCGCCACTTGCGGGTACCGCCGCATCACCACGGGTTCCAGGTCATTCCGACCTAACCCCGTGAAAAAGTCCGCTATTTTGATGGGTGCGCTATCGCGTGTCAATTCCGGCGCGGCGAACACCGCGGCGGTCGGCACGTGCACCCCGGGTGCGACGATAACGTACCACGCCGGCGGAAGCACGATGGGCGTGATGCGCTCGCCCACGCCCTCGACCCAGGCGTTGCCGCCGTACAGGAAGAAGGGTACGTCGGCACCCAGCCGTACCGCCAGCGCCGCCAGCGCTTCCGTGCCGAGGTCGAGCCCCCACAACGCATTGAGCGCCATCAGCGTCGTTGCGGCATCCGAACTGCCGCCGCCCAGCCCGCCGCCCATGGGGATGTTCTTCTCGACGGCGATGGTGGCGCCGAGCCGGGTGCCGCTATGCGCCTGCAGGAGCGCGGCCGCGCGCATGGCGAGATCCTGCTCCGGCGGCACGCCGGGCACCTCGTTCGCGCGCACCAGCCGGCCATCTTCCCGTACCTCGATCGCGATCCAGTCGCACAGGTCGACCAAGCGGAAGATGCTTTGCAGCAAATGATAACCATCGGCGCGCCGTCCGACGACGTGCAGAAAGAGATTGAGCTTGGCCGGTGCGGGATAACGCTTCATGGTCCCGTATGCCAGGTTTCGATGGCGAGGCGGATGCTGAGGTCGTCGCGCGTCAGTTGCAGGCGCTTCGGCCGTCCGCTCGCCTCGTCCCAGGCGAGGTATTCGATGTGCCAGCCGAGCTGGCGCAGCTCCTTGGGCCGGTCGCCCGCCGCAACGACTTGGGCGGGAACGCCGGGCATGGGCGCGCCCTCGATCCATTGCGGCAGCCCGGTGAGCGGCAGCCGCCACCCGAGCACCTGTTCGGTGAGGGTCTCGGGGTCGCTTGCCGCATAGCGCTCGCCGTCGTGGGTGCGCAGCACGTACAGGCCCTCGCGCCGCTCCAGTTGCGCGACGCCCTGGCCGATGGGATTGGAGATCACCAAATCGTCGGTGGCCGGGGTGTGGCGCCAGACCACGCGGCCCGTCGCCGCCTCCTCGCCGTAGCGCACGGAGACGCGTCCGGTGACGTGGAAGCCGCCGGCTTCCAGCCCTTCCGGACCGGGCACCGTCGCGCACGCCGCGAGCAGCGCGCACAAACCGAACAAAAGAAAACGCATACGGCCGGCCATGCGCAGCTTCAGGGCTGCAGGCGCTGGATGGTCTTGAGCAGCGCTTCGTTGTCGGGCGCGACCCGGCGGGCTTCGCTCCAGATCCGGCGCGCCTCGTCGCGGCGGCCCAGCACCCACAGCACTTCGCCCAGATGCGCCGCGATCTCGGCGTCCTGGCGCAGCGCATAGGCGCGCTCGAGATATTTCAGCGCCGCCTCGTATTCGCCCTGCCTGAACAGGACCCAGCCCATGCTGTCGAGGATGAAGGCGTCGTCGGGCGCGAGCTGATGGGCCTTTTCGATCAGCTTGCGCGCCTCGGGCAGGCGGATGTTGCGGTCGGCGAAGGAGTAGCCGAGCGCGTTGTAGGCGTGCGGATGTTCCGGATGCAGCCGGATGAGCTTGCGCAGCGAGGCTTCGAGCACGTCCAGGCGGTCGAGCTTCTCCGCCATCATGGCGTGGTCGTAGAGCAGATCCGGATCGTTGGGCAGCTTTTCCAGACCGCGAGAGATGACGTCGAAGGCTTCCTTGTAGTGTCCCGCATCGCGCAGCAGATGCGCTTCGGCGAGGATGAGCTGCACGCGCTGCTGGTTGCTGGGCGCCTTGATCTGCTGCAGGAAACGGCGCGCGCCGTCGAGATCGCCTTTCTTGGCCATCACGTGGGCCTGGCGCGTCTTCGCCTGCAGATAGTGCTCGCCGCCGGTGATGTCCTCGTACCAGTCGAGCGCCTCGTCGTAGCGCTTCTGCTCTTCGGCGATCTGGCCGAGGTAGAGCGCGACGGTGTCGCGGTCGCGGTAATTGAGCTCCAGCAGGCGTTTGAGGTAACGCTCGGCCGCGCCGTAGTCCTTCAATTGCAGCGACAGCAGCGCCGCGGCATAGAGCGCATCGCTGTTCAGGGGGTTGTCCCGGAGCAGCGCTTCGAATTCGCCGCGCGCCTCCTCGTACTGGCGCTCGGCGACCAGCAGGCGGGCGTAATTCAGCCGGATGTCGAGCGCACGCGGGTTGGCCGCGAGAAATTCCGCCAGACGCGCACGGGCTGCCTCGTTGCCTTGCGACTTCTGCAATAGCTGCGCTTCCAGCAGAACGCCCATCTCCCAATCGGGCCGCAGCCGCAACGCCGCGCGGATTTCCTGCAACGCCAGATCGAACTGCCCGGCCTGGCCGGCCACATGCGCCACGGCGAAATGCGCTTCGGGCACGTCGGGATAGGCCGCGGCGAGCTCGCGCACCACGCGCAGACTCTCTTCGCGGTCGGGGTTGCCGGCGATCAGCCGGGCGAGCTGGGTGAAGGCTTCGCCCTTGTCCACCGCACCGGCAGCGAGCAGATGCTCCAGATGCGGCCTAGCCTCGTCGAGCCGCTGCGTCGCCAGCAACAGCGCCGCGAGCCGGCGGCGCGCTTCGAGCGAATTGGGATCGGCCTCCAGCCACACTTGCGCAGCCTGGATCGCGAGATCGGGCGAGCGCGCCGCGACCGCGATGTCCAGCGCGCGCCTGGCGATGCGCGGATCGCGGGTGCGCAATGCAAGGTCTGCGTAGGTTTGCGCCGACACCGCCCCCTGTCCCCGCTGCGCGGCGATCTCGGCGAGCAGGAAGGCGTACAGCAGATCGCTGGTCAGCTCCTGCTTGGGCAGCTCGGGTCCGCTTTCCGCGTCGAGGTTCGCGACCGGCGCTTCGACCGGCTTTTGTGCCGCCGCAGGCGGCGGCTGTTGTTCGCCTTCCGCATGAAGGCCCGGGCGCCACTGCGCGCAGGCGCCGAGCGTCAGGACCGCCGCGACGGCGATGGTCAGCGGCCGGAGTCGTCGGTGGAAAGGATTCATACGGAATGGCGGAGACGAGCAGACACGGCAGTTTAGTATATTTCCCGCGCCGGGCAGGCCGCCCGGCGCCACATAAGCAGCCTATCGTGCCCGAACTTCCCGAAGTCGAAATCACCCGCACCGGCATCGCGCCCTATCTGCAGGGCCGCAAGATCACCGGCGTCGTCGTCCGGCAACCGCGCCTGCGCTGGCCGGTACCGCGCGAATTGCCCCAATTGCTGATCGGTCGCTGCGTGCAAACGGTGGACCGGCGCGGCAAGTACCTGCTGATGCGCTTCGAACACGGCACGCTGCTCATGCATCTGGGCATGTCGGGCAGCCTGCGCGTCATCGATCCCGCCGAACCCGCGACAGTGCACGATCACTTCGATCTCGTGCTGGGCACGCAGGCCGTTCGCCTGCGCGATCCGCGCCGCTTCGGCGCGGTGCTGTGGTGCGCCGGCGACGCCTCGGACCACCCTCTCATCGCCACGCTCGGCGTGGAGCCGCTGTCGGAGGCCTTCAGCGCCGATTACCTCTATGCGGCCTCGCGCGCACGCCGCCAGGCGATCAAGACGCTGCTGATGGATCACCGCGTGGTGGTGGGTATCGGCAACATCTATGCAAACGAGAGTCTGTACCGCGCCGGCATCCGCCCCACCATGCCGGCCGGCCGCTTGAGCCGCGCTGGCGCCGCCCGGCTGGTCGAGGCGGTGCGCGACACGCTGCGCGATGCGCTCGCAGCCGGCGGCAGCAGCCTGCGGGACTTCGTCCATTCCGACGGTGCCCCGGGCTATTTCCAGCAGCAGTACTACGTCTACGACCGCGAGGGACTGCCCTGCCGGCGATGCGACACCCCGATCCGGCGCATCGTGCAGGGCCAGCGTGCGACCTATTACTGTTTGCGCTGCCAGCCGGCGCGCCCCCCGGCGAAAGCGTGCTAGATTAGGCCACTTGCCGCGCCGTCCAGAACGGCGCGACACGCAGGCACCGCATTCGACCGGCATTCATATCGGGGACGTTTATGAGCAGCGGTCTGGCGAAACGTTTCAACGATTACAACGCGTGGCGGGAGAACGTCGCCAGCCGCGCAGTGGCCTATCGCAAGTGGCTGCAGGAGCACGAGCTCGCGGATGCGCAGACCGAGGCGCAGATCGACCAGCTGCTCGCGCGTCTCGCCGAAGACAAGCTCACCATCGCCTTCGTCGCGGAGTTCTCCCGCGGCAAATCCGAGCTCATCAACGCGCTGTTCTTCGCCGATTACGGCCGGCGCCTGCTGCCGTCCTCGGCCGGCCGCACCACCATGTGTCCCACCGAGCTGCACTGGGATCCGTCCCGGCCGCCCTGCGTGCGGCTGCTGCCCATCGAGACGCGGGCGGACGAGAACAGCGGCCTGCAGCGGGACGGCGACGCCTGGACGACCATTCCGCTGGACCTTTCGGACACCGAGGCGATGGTCGCAGCGTTCGAACGCGTGCGCGACACCAAGCAGGTGTCCCGCGCGGAGGCGCGCCGCTACGGCCTGGGCCTGGAGGACGACAACGCCGACGCCGAAGCGCAGGTCGAAATCCCCTGCTGGCGCTACGCAGTGATCAATTTCCCGCACCCCCTGCTGCAGCAGGGGGTGGTCATCCTGGACACGCCGGGCCTCAACGCCATCGGCACGGAACCTGAACTCACCATCAACCTGCTGCCCAACGCCCACGCGGTGGTGTTCGTGCTCGCCTGCGACACCGGCGTGACGCAATCGGACGCGGAAGTCTGGCAGCGGCATCTGGCCGTCGCGCCCGAGCGGCACTCCACCCGCATGGTGGTGCTAAACAAGATCGATACGCTGTGGGACGGCCTGCGCTCGCCCGCGGACATCGACGCCGAGATCGACAAGCAGATGCGCTACGCGGCGGAGGTGCTGCGCCTGCCGCGCGAACGCGTGTTCGCGACTTCGGCGCAGAAGGGCCTGCTCGCCAAGATCACCAACAACGAGACGCTGCTGCGCCGCAGCCGGCTCGCGCAACTGGAACGCCGCCTGGCCGACGATCTGATCGCGCGCCGGCAGCAGATCGTGCGCGAATCCACGCTCTACGAGGTCTCCGACCTGCTGGTCGGTACCCGCACCCTGCTGGAGACGCGGCTGCACGGCGTGCGCGAGCAGTTGAACGAGCTGCGCGGCCTGCAGGGACGCAACCTCGACGTCATCGAAGAGCTGATGACCAAGGTGCGCGAGGAGAAGGCGGATTTCGAACAGGCGCTGCGCCGCTTCCAGGCGCTGCGCAACGTGTACGCGCAGCAGACCACGCGGCTGTTCGCCGCGCTCGGCATGGAGGCGTTGGAGAGCGAAACCCAGCGGGTGCGCGAGGCCCTGACCGAGCGCTGGTTCAGCTCCGGCCTCAAGGCCGCGATGATGTCCTACTTCACCGCCATCCGCGAAAAGCTGCACACCGCCGACAAGATCCTCCGCGAGATCCAGCGCATGATGGATGCCATGTACCGACAGTTCGCGGTGGACCACGGCCTGCAGCTGTCCGCGCCGGTACCGTTCTCGGCCTATCGCTATCTCAAGGAATTCGAGCGCCTGGAAGCCGAATTCCGGGCCGAGTTCGCCAGCCCGCTGGTCATGTTGACGCACGAGAAGATGGCGCTGGCGCGGAAGTTCTTCGACACCATCGCGCGGCAGATGGAACGCATGTACCAGATCGCCAACCGCGACGTCGACGCCTGGCTGCGCGCGGTCATGTCGCCGCTGGAGAAGCAGATCCGCGAACGCCAGACCCAGCTGCGGCGCCGGCTGGAATCGATGCGGCGCATCCATCGCGCCAGCGATCATCTGGAAGATCGTCTGGCGGAACTGGAGCAGCAGGAGGCGACGCTCATGCAGCAGCTCGAAGCGCTGCGTCACATTGCCGCCGACATGGAGCGCGTGCTGGAAGGCGACGTGCCGATGGCCGCCGCGGCCTAGCGCCTCAGCCGCCCAGGGATTTGACTTTCTCTTTCAGCCGTTGGTCGACGATCGGGTGCACGAAGGGCGAGGCGTCGCCGCCCAGAACGGCGATCTCGCGCACCATGGTCGCGGAAATGAACTGATACTGTTCGCCCGGCGTCAGGAACACGGTCTCCGCTTCGGGGATCAGCAGGCGGTTCATGCCCGCCATCTGGAACTCGTATTCGAAGTCCGAGACCGCGCGCAGGCCGCGCAGGATGACGTGGCCGTCGTGCTTGCGCACGAAGTCGCGCAGCAATCCGCCGAACCCCTGCACTTCGACGTTCGGATAGGGCGCCAGCACTTCGCGCGCCATCTGCACGCGTTCCTGCAGCGAGAAGAAAGGTTTCTTGGCACGGCTGTCGGCGACGGCGACCACCACAGAGTCGAACAGCATGGCGGCGCGCCGCACGAGATCCTCGTGGCCGCGGGTGATGGGGTCGAAGGTGCCCGGATAGATGGCTTTGTTCATGGCCTCCCCAGCTGCAACAAATAGTAGTGCACCGCACCGGCACGGCCCGACCGCAGGATTTCCCAGCGCGGATCGAAGGCGTACGGAGCGGCGGCTTCGACGTAAACGCGCGCCTCGGCCGACAGCAGCGGAGGCAATGCAGCGAGCGCCGGCGCGAGCAACGGGCTGTCATAAGGCGGGTCGAGGAACACCACATCATAATGACCCTGCGCCGCGCGCAGGAATTTTAACCCATCGTCCCTGATCAATCGCAGGCGGGCGCCGGCGTTCAGCGCCGCGGCGCTGCGCTGCAGGGCCGCGTACACGGCGGGGGAGCGCTCCACCATATCGACTTCGCGCGCGCCGCGCGACAGCGCTTCGAAACCGAGCGCACCCGATCCGGCGAACAGATCCAGGCAGCGCAGGCCGCTCAGGTCCTGTCCCAGCCAGTTGAACAGCGTCTCGCGCACCCGGTCCGGCGTCGGCCGCAATCCCTCCGCCGAAGGAAAGGACAGCACGCGGCGCCGCCATTCGCCGCCGATGATGCGCAGCCGGTTCGATTGAGCACGGGCCATGGAACGGGATGCCGGTCGGGGGGTCTGTTAGAATCCTTGCAACTAGCGTCCGTGACTTTAAACCGGATCGGCGCGCTCGCACCAACCCGCCGTCGTAACCACATCCGTCCCCGATGTTCGGATTGTTCAAACGCAAGCAGGCGCCTCAGCCGCCGCAAAGCGACAGCCCGTCGCAGGCGCCCGCATCCGCAGCCGTCGTCGAGCCGCGCGACGAAGCGGCGGCACCGCTTGCCGTCGAGCCGCAGGCCGTGCCCGTCGCCGCCGCGGCGCAGGCCGAACGGGCGTCCTGGTTCGACCGCCTGCGCGCCGGCCTCAAGAAGACCGGTTCGCAGCTGAGCGGGCTGTTCGGCGGCGGCAAGATCGACGAAGCGCTGTTCGAGGAGCTGGAAACCGCCTTGCTGATGGCCGATGCCGGCGTCGATGCGACGAATCATCTGCTGCAGCAGCTTCGCGCGCGCGTGCGCAAGGAACGCCTGGAGACCGCCGAACAGCTCAAGGAAGCGCTGGCCGACGAACTGACGAAACTCCTGCAGCCGCTCGAAGTACCGCCGGTCGACGTCACCAACGCGCGGCCGTTCGTGGTGATGATCGCGGGCGTGAACGGCGCCGGCAAAACCACGTCCATCGGCAAACTGGCGAAGTATTTCCAGTCGCAGGGGCTGTCGGTGCTGCTCGCAGCAGGCGACACTTTCCGCGCCGCAGCGCGCGAACAGCTCGCGGCCTGGGGCGAACGCAACAACGTCGCCGTGATCGCACAGCAGGGCGGCGATCCGGCGGCGGTGATCTACGATGCCTTCCACGCCGCCCGCGCGCGCGGCGTCGACGTGCTGATCGCCGACACCGCCGGCCGGCTGCCCACGCAACTGCATCTGATGGAAGAGCTGAAGAAGGTCAAGCGCGTGATCGCCAAAGTCGATCCCTCCGCTCCGCATGCGGTATGGCTGGTGATCGACGCCAACACCGGGCAGAACGCGATTGCGCAGGTGAAGGCCTTCGACGATGCGATCGGCCTCACCGGCCTCATCCTCACCAAGCTCGACGGCACCGCTAAAGGCGGGGTCGTCGCCGCCATCGCGCGCACGCGCCCGATCCCGCTGTTGTTCGTCGGTGTGGGCGAGGGAATCGACGATCTGCGGCCTTTCGCCGCTGCCGATTTCGCCCGCGCCCTGCTCGGCTAGCGATGGCGCTCATCAGCTACAGCCAGGTCCATAAGCGCTACCCGGGCGGCTTCGAGGCCCTGCGCGGCGTGACGCTGGAAATCGAAGCCGGCGAGATGGTGTTCGTCACCGGTCCTTCGGGGGCAGGCAAGACCACGCTGCTCAAGCTGCTGCCCGTGGTCGAACGCCCCACCGCCGGCACCGTGATGCTCAACGGCCAGAACCTCGGCACGCTGCGGCCGCGCGCCATTCCCTATGTGCGGCGCAATCTCGGGCTGGTGTTCCAGGACCAGAAGCTCCTGTACGACCGTTCGGTGCTCGAAAATGTGATGCTGCCCCTGCACGTGTGCGGCTATCCGCCCAGGGAGGCGGCCAGACGCGCCCGCGCGGCGCTCGACAAAGTGGGCCTGCTGCACAAGGAGAAGCTCAATCCGGCCGGTTTGTCGGGCGGCGAACAGCAGCGCGTGTGCATCGCGCGCGCGGTGGTCAACCGTCCCGCGCTGCTCATCGCCGACGAGCCGACCGCCAACCTCGACGCCGACAACGCGGTGAAGATCATGGAAATGTTCCGCGCCTTCAACCAGGTCGGCGTGACCGTGCTGATCGCCAGCCACGACCGGCAGCTCGTCGAGCGCTTCGCCTCGCGCGTGGTGCGGCTCGAAGAAGGGCGGATCGCGGCATGAGGACCTGGCTGCAGCAGCACGTTGCGAGCCTCGGCGCGACGCTGCGGCGTCTCGCCCGGGCGCCGCTGACCACGCTGCTGTCCGCGCTGGCGATCGGCGCGAGCCTCGCGCTGCCGCTCGGCGCCTACGTGCTGCTCGACAATCTGCAGCGCGTGGCGGACCGTTTCCGTGGCGATCCGCAGCTAACGGTGTACCTGCACGCCGATGCGTCCAAGGCGGATGCGCAGGCACTCGAATCGCTGCTGAAAGGCGCCGACGCGGTGCGCGACTTCCGCTGGGTCTCGCGCGACGAGGCGCTGGCCGAGCTCAAGAAAACCGAAGTCGGCGAACTGCTCGCGCTGCTCGACGGCAATCCGCTTCCCGACGCCTATGTGGTGAACCTCCGCACCGATGCCCTGGCCGGCGGGCTGTCGCTCGCCGAGGAGCTGGAGAAGCGTCCGGGGGTGGCGCAGGTGCAACTGGACACCGTGTGGGTGAACCGGCTCGACGCGGCGCTGCGCGCCGGCCGGGTGGTGGTCGTGGTGCTCGCCACCATTCTCGGCATCGGCCTCGCTGCCGTGACCTTCAACACCGTGCGGATGCAGATCCTGCAGCGCCGCGACGAATACGAGGTCGCGAAGCTGGTGGGGGCCACCGACGCCTGGGTGCGGCGGCCCTTCTATTACCAGGGGGCACTGCTCGGGCTGCTGGGCGCGGCCATGGCCATCCTGCTGCTGGGTGCAAGCGGCGCGTGGCTGAACCGCGAGCTTGAGGCGCTCGGCGCGAGCTACGGCGTGGCCCTGCAGCTGGCTTTCCCAGCCTGGGCGGACCTGCTCGCCGTGGCCGGTTTCGCCGCCGGCCTGGGATGGCTCGGCGCCCATTTCTCTGTAAGTAGACACTTACTTTCGAGGTAGTGTCCAGGCCGGAACCTCGGGCGCGTTTTAGCACTCAAAGATCGAGAGTGCTAATATACCCGCTACGGGAGGTTCCGAACGATGAGCAACGCCCTGACGCTTCCTTCTTCCGCACTGCCGGTTGCCGTCGGCAGCCTGGACCACTACGTCCAGGCGGTGAATCGATTCCCGATCCTGTCCGCCGAGGAAGAGTTCGAGCTCGCGCGCCGATTCCGCGAGGAGAACGATCTGGAGGCGGCGCGGCAACTGGTGCTGTCGCATCTGCGCGTCGTGGTCGCCATCGCCCGCGGCTATCTGGGCTACGGCCTGCCGCACGCCGATCTCATCCAGGAAGGCAACATCGGCCTGATGAAGGCGGTGCGCCGCTTCGATCCGCGTCGCGGCGTGCGTCTGGTGTCCTTCGCCGTACACTGGATCAAGGCCGAGATTCATGAATACATCCTGCGCAACTGGCGGCTGGTGCGCATCGCGACCACCAAGGCGCAGCGCAAGCTGTTCTTCAACCTGCGCAGCATGAAGCCTGGCCTGGAGTCGCTCACCAAGGACGAGATCCAGCGCGTCGCCACGGAACTCCGCGTCAAGCCCGAGGAAGTGGCGGAAATGGAGATGCGCATGGCCGGCCAGGACATCGGCCTGGAGCCGACCGACGAGGAAGACAAGTTCGCGCCCATCGCCTATCTCAGCGATCCCGACAACGAGCCTTCGAGGGTGATCGAGGCGAACGAACTGGAACGCGTGCAGAGTGAAGGCCTGTCCCAGGCGCTGGAAAGCCTGGATCCCCGCAGCCGGCGCATCATCGAGGCGCGCTGGTTGAGGGAGAAGGATCCGGCGACGCTGCACGACCTTGCCGCTGAATTCAACGTCTCGGCCGAACGCATCCGCCAGATCGAGGCCAAGGCGATGCAGAAAATGCGCGGCTTCATCGAAGCGCGTTGCTGAGCTGAAGCGGCCCCAAGCGAAAACGCCCGGTCTGCGCCGGGCGTTTTTGTTATGGGCCGCCTGACGTCAACGGCCGGCGAGCAGCAGCTTCACGTCGTGCACCACCGCATCGATACCGGCGCCGGCGCGCACGTAGAGCCGCAGCCGGCCTTGGGGATCGTAGATGTACGTGGCGGCCGTGTGGTCCATGCTGTAGTTGTCGGCCGAACTGCCCGGCACCTTCTGGTAGTAGACCTTGAACGCCTCCGCGGTGCGCCGGATCGCCTCATCGTCCCCGTACAGACCGAGGAAGGTCGGATCAAAGGCGGTGACGTATTCGGACAGCAGTTGCGGCGTGTCGCGCGCCGGATCGACGGTGATGAAAAGCACCTGAAAACGGCCGGCATCCTCGCCGAGCCGTTCGCGCACGCCCTTCATGTCCATCAGCGCCGTCGGGCAGACGTCGGGGCAGCGCGTGAAGCCGAAAAACACCGCCACCACCTTGCCGCGGAAATCGGCCAGCGTCCGCACCCGGCCGGTATGGTCCGTCAGCTGGAAATCCCGCCCGACCTCCGAACCGGTGATGTCGGTGTTCTTGAACTGGACGCCCTCGGGCGCGCATGCGACCAGGATCAGGGAGCAGAGAGCAACGAACAGCGCACGCATCAAATCATGCAGTAGTGGTCCACCAGCAGCGCCGCGAACAACAACGCCAGATACACGATGGAGAAACGGAAAGTCTTGCGGGCCAGCGCATCGCTGTAGTTCCGGTAGAGCCGGACCGCATAGCCGATGAACACGCTGTCCAGCGCGAGCGCGCTGAGCAGGTAGATCATCCCGCTCATGCCGTACGCGAAGGGCAGCAGGGTGCAGGCCGCAAGGATGAGGGTATACAGCAGCACATGCAACTGCGTGAAGCGGCGACCGTGCGTTACGGGCAGCATCGGCAGGCCGGCGCGCTTGTATTCCTCGGTGCGATACAGCGCGAGCGCCCAGAAATGCGGCGGCGTCCAGGCAAAGATGATCAGAAAAAGCAGTAGCGCTTCGGGATGTACTTCGCCGTTCACGGCGGCCCAGCCGAGCACCGGCGGCATCGCGCCCGAGGCGCCGCCGATGACGATGTTCTGCGGCGTGGCCGGTTTCAGCACGATGGTGTAGACGATCGCGTAGCCCACGAAAGTGCCTAGCGTGAGCCACATGGTGAGGTCGTTGACGAAGCTGTGGAGCAGCCACAGCCCGAAGCCGCCGACGACGCTGGCGAACAGCAGCGTCTGCATGGGCGTGACCTCGCCGCGCGGCAGCGGCCGCCTGCGCGTGCGCAGCATGATGGCGTCGATGTGCTGTTCGACCAGGCAGTTGACGGCTGCGGCCGCACCGGCCACCAGCGCAATGCCCGCCGTACCGGCAAGCAGCACGTCGAGCGGCACCATCGCGTCGGCCGGCGTGGCGAGGAACATGCCGATGACCGCGCAGAAGACGATCAGCGACACGACTCGCGGTTTCGTCAATTCGTAGAACTGCCGAACCCGGTGCGAGGCGGCGGTGAGGGTGTGAGTCGTCATTGCCCTTCCCTTCGATCGGTCGTTGAAGGAACTGCGACTGACGCTTCCCCGCGCGATACCGCTGCGCGATGCGTCAGGAAGTTTAGCACTACGTACACCACGAGCAGCGCCGCCGCGCCGGCGTTGTGCGCGGCGGCGAGCAACAGCGGCAGCGACAGCGCGACGTTGAGCACGCCGAGTGTGAACTGCAACGCGAGCACTGCGAGCAATAACAGCGCCATGCCGCGCATGGCCGGCAACGCGTAGAGGCGCCAGACGAAATAGAGCGTGAACGCGGTGACGACGAGCGCGCCCACGCGGTGCATCCAGTGGATCGCGGTCAGCGCCTCGATGGAGAGCAGCTCGCCCTCGGGCGTCATGCCGAGCTCGCGCACGATGTGGAAGGCGTTGGCGAAGTCCATAGGCGGCACCAGTTCGCCGCGGCACAGCGGCAGATCGGGACAGGCAAGCGCGGCGTAATTGCTGCTCACCCAGCCGCCCAGGATGATCTGCAGCGCAACCAGCGCAAGCCCCGCGATGGCGAGCGGCCGCAGCCGCGCGATGCGGTCTGCGGGCTGCGGTCGCGGCAGCGAAAGCTGACGCATGGCGAGCCACGTCAGCATGGCGAGAATGGTCATGCCGCCGACGAGATGCAAAGTGACGATGACGGGCTTGAGCAGCAACGTTACGGTCCACATGCCGAGCGTTGCCTGCACGACCACGACGGCGAGCAGCGCGAGCGGCAGTCCGGGCGACTGGTCCAGCACGCGGCGCTTCGTCCACGCCAGCGCCGCGATGCCGAGCAGGAGCAAGCCCAGAAAGCCGGCGACGTAACGGTGGATCATCTCCTTCCACGCCTTCGGCATGGAAACGGGGCCGTGTTCGCCGCCTTGAGCGGCCACCGCCTTGGCGATCTCTTCCGCGGCATGCAGCGGAGTGATCCGTCCATAGCAACCCGGCCAGTCGGGGCAGCCCAGTCCCGCGTCGGACAGGCGCACGTAGGCGCCGATCACCACCACCGCAAGGGTGAGCACGGTCGCGAATATGACGAGGCTTCTGTACATGTTCATCCTATGCGCGATACCCGCAGCAGCCGTTGTAAATCCTTGATGACGCGCTTCGGATCCGGGTCGGACGGAAAGCGCAGCATGAGATTGCCTAGCGGATCGATCAGATAGATGTGGTCGCGGACATCGGTCGGCGCCGGGAAGTGTTCGACGAACACCCGTCCGGCCGACCGCGCGATGTAGATTCCTTCGACGAGCGCGGCCGGCGCCTCCGGCACGCCGCCGTCGAGCACCACCCAGACGCGTTCGATGCGCCCCATGTCCTTGCCCTGCGCAAGCCGCGCCTGGCGCATGTAGTAGAGCTTGCGCTCGCATGCCTCCACGCAGCGCGCCTCGTCGAACTGCAGCATGACCCACTTGCCCTTCAGGTCGGCGAGCGTCGCGCGTGCGCCGCCCGGCGCGGAGAGCGGGACGTCGGGCACCGCGCGCGGCTCGATCAGGTCGCCATAGTTCGTCCGCGCCGCGGTGGGGAAGAAGTAATAGGCCAGCGTACCGAGCACGAAGGGCGCCGCGCTGACGGTGAAGATCAGCGCGAGCGTCCAACGTGCGCGCCGGCGGCGCTGCACTTCCGTATCGGCGGCCGGTCGGTCAGCCATGGTGACGCTTGAGGTTGAGGACGACATAAAGAATCACACTCACGGCCGCGAACAGATACCACTGCATGGCATAGATGCGGTGCTTGTCGGCACCGGTGTCGGGCCGTGGCCAATCCCGCACCAGACCGTCATGCGCTTCGCCGGTCTGCTGGATGACGAAAGGCTGCAGCTTCAGCTTCGACCATGCCGCATAGCGGTCGAGCACCAGGTTCTGCCACACCGGACCCGATTGCGCTTCGCCGAGCTCGAATACGCGAGCGCTCGGCACGACGGCGACGCCTTGCACGCGTTGCACGCCCTGGGGCGTGGGAAAGCGCGGCAGCGCCGCGCGGCCCGGATCGCCGGCGATCCAGCCCCGGTTCACGAGCACGTACATGTCGCTGTCCCCGATGCGCAAAGGCGACACCACATGAAAGCCGGCGCGTCCCCGGTACACCTTGTTGTCGATGAGGATGGTGCGCGCCTCGTCGTACGTGCCCGTCACGACCACCGGCCGCAAGGCCGTCGCCTCGGCATCGAGCGGGCTCGCCGGGACCTCGACCGGCGGGGCTTTCTCCCACGCCTCCAGCTTCTGCTGCAACGCCAGCTTTTCCTCCGCACGGCCGCGCTGCCAGTTGCCCGCCGCGATGCACAACGCACAGAACGCGATCGTGACCATGGTCATGAACCAGCCGGGACGGAAACGATAGCCCTTGCTCAACGCCTGCTTTCCATGGCTTCTGTACCGCAGCTCGGCTAGACTTGCCGGGCCCGGCCGAGTTCCCTATGCGCTATCTCGTCGTTTTCGTTTTCGTGCTCATCGTCGCGTCGCTCGCGTCCGCGCTGTTCTTTCTCGTGCGGGACCGCGGTCAGTCGCGACGCACGGTGCGCGCGCTCGCCGTCCGCGTCGGGCTGTCGCTGGCGCTGTTCCTGTTCCTCATGCTGGCCTATCGCATGGGCTGGATCACCGGCCGCCTGTTTCAGTAGGCTGCTGAAAAAACGCGCCGCACTGAGTGCGGCGCCCCATCACGCTTCGTTCGAAGCGTCCTCCTCCTCCAAAGTCCTTACAGCCAATACACCACCAGGAACAGGCCCAGCCACACCACGTCCACGAAGTGCCAGTACCACGCCGCGGCCTCGAAGGCGAAGTGGTGTTCCGGACGGAAGTGGCCTTTGATGCAGCGGATCAGCACCACCGTCAGCATGATCGCGCCGACCGTCACGTGGAAACCGTGGAAACCGGTCAGCATGAAGAACGTCGAGCCGTAGATGCCGGTGGTCAGCTTGAGGTTCAAGTCGCTGTAGGCGTGCGCGTACTCGTACACCTGGAAGCCCAGGAAGGTCGCGCCGAGCAGGATCGTCAGCAGCAAACCGATGACGAGCTGGCTGCGGTTGTCCGCCTTCAGGGCGTGATGCGCCCAGGTGATGGTCACGCCGGAGCTCAGGAGCAGCAGGGTGTTGAGCGCCGGAATCCCCCAGGCCCCCATGGGCGTGAACTGGACGTCGAAGCCCGGGCCGGCCGTCGGCCAGTCGGCGGAATAATCCGGCCACAGCATCTTCGACTCGATGCCGCCGAGATCGGGCACCGAGTGGATGCGCGCCCAGTACAAGGCGCCGAAGAAGGCGCCGAAGAACATCACTTCCGAGAAGATGAACCAGCTCATCCCCCAGCGGAAGGAGACGTCGACGCGCTTGTTGTACATGCCGCCTTCGGATTCGCCGATGACGGCCCCGAACCAGCCGAACATCATGTAGATGAGGCCGAGGAAGCCCAACAGCAGGATCCATTTGCCGACCCCGACGCCGTTGAACCAGGTGGCGGCGCCCAGACCCATCAGGAACAGCGAAACCGATCCGATGATCGGCCAGCGCGACGGCTCCGGTATGTAGTACTTCGCTGTGTTGCTCAGGACCATGTCCCCTCCCGCTCGTTTTGATTTCAACCCGTGGCCAGGTGCAGTACCACACGCACCACCAGGACGATCGTCAGTACAAACAACACGCCGCCGATGAGGCCCGCGATCACGACCTGTTTCGGCGTCAGCCGGCTCACGTCCGCTTCGTGCTCGGCTCGCCGGCGCACCCCGAAAAAGGACCAGAACACGGTCTTGGCAACCGACAGGGGCCCGACCTTCTTCGGCGTTTCGGTCATGAACAGGCTCATCCTTTGGTGCCCGCCGCGCCCGCCACTTCGAAGAAGGTGTAGGACAACGTAATCGTGTTCACGTCCTTCGGCAGCGCGGGATCGAGCACGAACACCACCGGCATCTCCCGCACTTCGCCGGGTCCGAGCGTCTGCTGCTTGAAGCAGAAGCACTCCATTTTCTTGAAGTGCAGGCCGGCGAGCTGCGGGCCGAAGCTCGGTACCGCCTGTCCGGTGACCGGGCGGTCCTGGGTGTTGCGCACTTCATAGATGATGGTGGCGAGCTCGCCCGGATGCACCTCGACGTAGCGCTGCTTGGGCTTGAAGTCCCACGGCAGGTCGTGCGTGTTCGAGTCGAGCTCGATGGTGACCTTGCGCGAGTAATCCACCTGGGTGTTCAGCGGCGCGTCGTCGCGCTTGATGATGCTGCGGATGCCGGTGACTTCGCAGATCTGCTCGTAGAAAGGCACCAGCAGGAAGCCGAAGCCGAACATCAGGCAGGCGACGACGAGCAGCTTTTTCATCAGCCGCTTGTTCGCAGCGTCGCGCGATTCGACCCGTGTGCTCATGAGCCCAGCAGCCAATACTTGAGGATCACGCCGAAGAAGAACGCCGCGACGATCGATGCCAGGATGAGCGCCGTTCTGGCGTTCTTCGACATGTTCCTGTCCTCGCTCAGCGGACGACGGGCGGCTCCTCGAAGCTGTGGTACGGCGCCGGCGAGGGCAGGTGCGTCCACTCGAGGGTGTCGGCACCCTCCCAGGGACGGTCCGGCGCCTTCTCGCCCTTACGGCGCACGCACTGCAGCACGATGTAGAGGAACAGCAGCTGCGTCAGCCCGAAGCCGAAGGCGCCGATGCTCGCGATCATATTGTAGTCGGCGAACTGCGGTGCGTAGTCCGGGATGCGGCGCGGCATGCCGGCCATGCCGAGGAAGTGCATCGGGAAGAAGGTGATGTTGAAGAAGATCATCGACAGCCAGAAATGCCACTTGCCGAGCTTTTCGTTGTACATCACCCCCGTCCACTTCGGGATCCAGAAATAGGTCCCCGCGAACATCGCGAACAGGGAACCGGCCACCAGCACGTAGTGGAAGTGCGCCACGACGTAGTAGGTGTCCTGGAACTGGATGTCGATCGGCGCGATGGCGAGGATCAGGCCCGTGAAGCCGCCGATCGAGAACACGAACAGGAAACCGATGGCGAACAGCATCGGCGTCTCGAAGGTCATGGAACCCTTCCACATGGTCGCCACCCAGTTGAACACCTTCACGCCCGTGGGCACGGCGATGAGGATGGTGGCGTACATGAAGAACAGCACCCCGGCGGCGGGCATGCCCACCGTGAACATGTGGTGCGCCCAGACGATGAACGACAGGATGGCGATGGAGGCAGTCGCGTACACCATCGAGCTGTAGCCGAACAGCGGCTTGCGCGCGAAGGCCGGGATGACCTGCGAAATGATCCCGAAGGCCGGCAGGATCATGATATAGACCTCGGGATGACCGAAGAACCAGAAGATGTGCTGGAACATCACCGGGTCGCCGCCGCCGGCAGCGTTGAAGAACGAGGTGCCGAAGTGGCGGTCGGTGAGCACCATGGTGATGGCACCCGCGAGCACCGGCATCACCGCGATCAGCAGATAGGCCGTGATCAGCCACGTCCAGACGAACAGCGGCATCTTCATCAGCGTCATGCCCGGCGCGCGCATGTTGAGCACCGTGACGATGATGTTGATCGAGCCCATGATGGACGAGGCGCCCATGATGTGCAGCGCGAAGATGGCGAGATCCTGCCCCGGCCCCATCTGCGTGGACAGCGGCGCGTAGAGCGTCCAGCCCGCGGCGGTCGCGCCGCCCGGCACGAAGAAGGAGATGATCAGCAGCAGGGCGGCGGCCGGCAGCAGCCAGAAGCTCCAGTTGTTCATGCGCGCGAACGCCATGTCCGGCGCGCCGATCATCATCGGGATCTGCCAGTTCGCGAAGCCCACGAAAGCCGGCATGATGGCGCCGAACACCATGATGATGCCGTGCATGGTCGTGAGCTGGTTGAAGAACTCGGGGTTCCAGACCTGCATGCCGGGCATGAACAGCTCGGCACGGATCCCCAGCGCCAGGAGGCCGCCGATGAAGAACATGGTGAAGCTGAACCACAGGTACAGCGTGCCGATGTCCTTGTGGTTCGTCGTGGTCAACCACCGCATGATGCCGGTGCGATGATGGCCGTGCGTGTCGTGAATGGCGTGGCCGTGCTGATCCAGGACTGCGCTCATGATGTGCTCTCCTAGTTATTTGCGAGCCGCTTTGACGTCGGCCGGCTGCACCACACTGGCGGAGGGCTTGTTGCCCCAGGAATTACGGGTATAGGTGATCACGGCGGCGATGTCAGTGTCCGACAGCTGCGCACCGAAGGCCTGCATCGCCGTGCCCGGCTTGCCGTTCAGGACGATGTCGATCTGCGGTCCGGGCGGGCCGTTGACGATGGCCGAGCCTGCGAGCGGCGGGAACGCGGGCGGCATGCCCTGGCCGTTGGCCTGATGGCAGGCGACGCAAGTGGCGCCGTAGATCTTCTCGCCGCGCGCGACGAGGTCTTCCTTGCTCCATTCCTTGATCGCTTCTTCGGCCGCGGGAGCGGCGGCGCCCGTCGCGCCCGGCGCAGCGGCCGCGACCTGGGCGCCGGGCTTGATGCCCAGCTCCTCGCGCTTCTTCGCGACCCAGTCGCTGTATTCGTCCTGCGATACCACGCGCACGACGATAGGCATGAACGCATGGTCCTTGCCGCACAGCTCGGCGCACTGGCCGCGATAGACCCCTTCCTTCTCGGCCATGAACCAGGTGTCACGCACGAAGCCTGGGATGGCGTCCTGTTTCACGCCCAGCGCGGGCACCCACCACGAGTGGATGACGTCGTTGGCGGTGGTGATGATGCGGATCTTCTTGTTGACCGGGACGACGAGCTCGTTGTCGGTCTCGAGCAGGTAGTAGGGGCCCTTCGGGGCATCGCCGTAAATCTGTTCGTACGGCGTGCTGAGGTTGGCGAAGAAGCGGATGCCTTCCCCCTCGCCCTTGACGTAGTCGTACGACCACTTCCACTGATAGCCGGTGACCTTGATGGTGATGTCCGGCGCGGAGGTGTCCTTGATGGCCAGCACCGCCTTGGTCGCCGGCCAGGCCATGCCGACCAGGATCAGGAAGGGGATGATGGTCCAGATGATCTCCACGGTGGTGTTCTCGTGGAACTGCTCGGCCTTGGCGCCCACCGACTTGCGGTGCTTGAACACCGAATAGAACATGACCGAGAAGACGCCCACGAACACCACCAGGACGATCGCGAGCATCAGGTAGTGGAGATCGTAGATCTCGCGCGCGACCGGGGTCACCGGCGGTTGGAAATCATGCTTGTTGGGCTGGATCTGCTGCGCACAGACGACATTGGAAAGCAACGCGAGCGCAAAGCCGGCAACCGGCAGAAGTCGCGACTTGATAGTCATGTGGTCCCCGTTGTCTGCTATCGTTTTTGAACGCTTTTCCGGCCGTCGCTACTCAAGAGCCGGCCAGCCTTGCGCGCAACAGCCGCGCCAGGCCCCTCCTACCGGGCGCATCGAGATGCCGCCCGACCTCCAACTCCTTTCCGCGCTCGGCCAGCGCAATGCGCAGACCGTTGCGTGCCTCGTGCATCAGAACCCGTACGCCGCGTGCGTCGAAGCGGTGAATCGAAACGCGCTCCGCGTCGGCCACCTCGACGAACAGGTCACTCCCCTTGCGCACGATGCGTTCGTAGTCCGCGGCATGCCGGCCGTTGACATAGAACGCGATTGCCAGCGCGAGCATCTCGATCCCGGCGAAAGGAAGCACCGGCCAAGCGCCCAGCAGGGCGAAGCCCGTTGCGATTCCGAAGGACAAGAGCACCGTCGCAAGAAGCAGCCACAACAGTGTCTGCGGCGAAATGGAGCAGTTGCGCTTCACCGTGAGGCTGAAATCCGCGGCGCTCACGGGTGCCGAACCGTTGATGCACGCTTCGTCCATGCAGCATGACTGAAACGATCGCACTGCAATCGAGCCGACCTAACTTAACATAGGTCACAGACGAGCAGCAAGTTTTGTGTCAGCGTGGCCGTGCGATGCGACAACGTGCGCGCGGAATTCGTCCGGATTTCCGCGGGCGATCGATGCTGCATCGCCGCATCGACAACGCGCGGAACGTCGGTCAGCGCGGGTGATGAGAAAAAGTCAGCGCGCGTCCCGCTCGGGACGCGGATGGAAACGGATGATTTGACGGCCGTCGGCCGTCTCGCGCGGCGCCGCCTTCCACGCGTGGCCGTAGACGATTTCGAACCCTGCCGGGATGCGCTCGCCCTCCGAACGCGCCTTATAGGCAGCGATCATACGCGCCCAGAGCCGGCGGCCGGTCAGGCCGCGCCGACGCGCACGATGCGCGTTGCGATAGCCGATGGCGTGCAGCTCGCGCAACAACGCTTCGACGCTCGGGTAGGTAAGCGTCAGCATCTCCATGTCCATCACCGGGTCGGCGTAACGGCAGCCGACCAGCGCATCGCCGAGGTCGTGCATGTCCACGAAGGGATGCACGTGAGGCAGCGCGTCGGCCTCGGCGAAGGCCTCGCGCAGCGTCCGCAAGGTGTCGGGGCCGTAGGTCGTGAACATCAGCAGCCCGCCCACCTTGAGCACCCGGTGCCATTCGCGCAGCCAGCTTTCGGGGCGTGCCGTCCAGGCGAGAGCGAGGTTCGACCAGACGAGGTCGAATGAACCGTCGGCAAAGGGAAGCCGCCCCGCGTCCCCTGCCACCAGCAGTTCGCGCGGGGGACCGAACAGCGTCCGGACGCGTTCGATGAGGGAACGCGAGGCGGCGCAATGGCGCAGCGCGGGCAGCGACCAGTCCAGCGCGACGATCTGCGCCTCGGGATAGCGCTGGCGCAGCAGGATGCGGCCGGCGCCGGTGCCGCAGCCGACGTCGAGCACACGTTGCGGCGCCACCTTGATGTATTCCAGCCGCTCGAACAGGCGCCGTTCGATTTCACGCGCCAGCGCGTCCTCGGCGCGGACGCGCTCGAAACCGCGGCGGGCGGCGACGGGATCGAGCCAGTCTTCGCTCACGCGGACCTGCGGCTAGCCGAGCGGCGACAGATCGAGTTTCGCCAGCAGCGCGCGGTCGGCCGCGGCTTCGGGATTGCCCGTGGTCAGCAATTTGTCGCCGTAGAAAATCGAGTTCGCGCCGGCATAGAAACAGAACGCCTGAACCGCTTCGTGCATCTGCTGCCGGCCCGCCGACAGGCGTACGTAGCTCTTCGGCATGGTGATGCGCGCTACCGCGATGGTGCGCACGAATTCGGTCCAGTCGAGCGGCGGCGCGTCTGCCAGCGGGGTGCCGGGTACCGGCACCAGATGGTTGATGGGCACTGATTCGGGCGGCGGATCGAGGCTCGCCAGCTGCGCGATCAGGCCGGCGCGCTGCGAGCGCGACTCGCCCATGCCGATGATGCCGCCGCAGCAGACGTGCAGCCCCGCCCGGCGCACTTTCTCGAGCGTGTCGAGCCGGTCCTCGTATTGCCGGGTGGAAATGATTTCGCCGTAGAACTCCGGCGCCGTGTCGAGGTTGTGGTTGTAATAATCCAGCCCCGCTTCGCGCAGCTGCTCGGCCTGGCCGTCGCGGAGCAGCCCGAGCGTGGCACAGGTTTCCAGGCCCATGGCCTTGACGGCGCGGATCATCTCCAGCACCGGTTCGAGGTCTTTCTGCTTCGGGCCGCGCCAGGCGGCGCCCATGCAGAAACGGGTCGCGCCGTTGGCCTTGGCCGCGGCCGCGGCGGCCACGACCTCTTCCAGCGGCAGGAGTTTCTGGTTTCCGACCCCGGTGTCGTAGCGTACCGATTGCGGGCAATAGCCGCAGTCCTCGGGACAGCCGCCGGTCTTCACCGAAAGCAGCGTCGAGAGCTGCACGGTGCCGGGATCGAAATTCGCGCGATGCACTTCGTGCGCGCGATGGATGAGTTCGTGGAACGGCAGTTCGTAGAGCGCTTCCACGTCGGCGCGCGTCCAGCGCGGCGCGGCCGCGGCAGCGCCGCGGGGCGAGGCAGTGCTTAGGCTTTGAGGCATACTTTTCTCCGGCCGAAAGTGTCCCTGCCGCCACCGGAACTGTCAAACCATGTCGTCAATCGCCGCTCATTTCGCGCGCCTGCGTCGCGCGCTGCTGGCGCAGGACTGCCTGCTGTGCGCGGCGCCGGGCGGCGACGGGCTGCTCTGCGCGGCCTGCGCGGCGGAGCTGCCGCAGCTTGCGCCCGGCTGTCCGCAATGCGCGCTGCCGGGCACCGGCGGCGAGCTGTGCGGACGGTGTCTGCGCGAGGCGCCCGCTTACGACCGCACCGTCGCGTGCTGGCGCTACGCCTTCCCGCTCGACCGCCTGGTGCAGGCCTTGAAATACGGCAACCGGCTGGCGCTCGCCGACTGGTTCGGGCGCGCGCTCGCCGCGAAAACGGCGCAACGCGAGGTCGATCTGATCGTGCCGATGCCTTTGCACCGTCGCCGTCTGCGCGAACGCGGATTCAATCAGGCCATGGAAATCGCCCGCCGCTTGCGGGGCATCGGACGGCTCGCGCCCGGGGCGCTGGTGCGGCTCAAGGACACGACGCCGCAGACCGGCCTGTCGGACCGGGAACGCGCGCAGAACGTGCGCGGCGCGTTCGCCGCGACGGTGCCGCTCTCGGGTTTGCGCATCGCCCTCGTCGACGACGTCATGACCACCGGCGCGAGCCTGCACGAGGCGGCGCGGGCCTTGAAGCGCGCGGGCGCGGCCGATGTGGAAAACTGGGTCGTGGCCCGGGCCACCGGGCCCGCCGTCTTGCACTAATTAATACCGCATGCTCGACATCGTGCTCTACGAGCCGGAGATTCCGCCCAACACCGGCAATCTCATCCGCCTTGCCGCCAATACGGGCTGCCGGCTGCATCTGGTACGGCCGCTCGGTTTCAGCCTCAACGACCGCGCCCTGAAGCGCTCGGGCCTGGATTACGCCGACCTCGCCCACGTCACCGTCCACCGCGACTGGCAGTCCTGCAGCGAGCATTTCGCCGGCCGCACGCTCTATGCGCTGTCCACGCGCGCGCGGCGGCGCTACACCGACGCGCGTTTCGCGCGCGACGACGTGCTGGTCTTCGGTCCCGAGACGCGCGGCCTGCCCGAGGAGGTGCTCGAAGGCTTTCCGGAGGAGCGGCGCCTGCGGCTGCCGATGGTGCCCGGCAGCCGCAGCCTCAATCTGGCCAACGCCGCGGCGGTGGTGGTGTACGAAGCCTGGCGCCAGCTCGATTTCGCCGGCGCCGTCTGACTCAGTGTTCGGCCTTGGGGTCGCGCGCCAGCAGCCGCTCGACCGCCTCGCGCGGCGACACGCCGCGGAACAGCACATCGCAGACGGCGCTAGTGATCGGCATCTCCACGCCCAGCGCCTGCGCGCGCCGTTCCACCTCGCGCGCGGTGTTGACGCCTTCGGCGACGTGGCCGAGACGTTGCAGGATGGCGGCCAGGGCTTCGCCACGCCCCAGCTCCAGGCCAACCTTGCGGTTGCGCGACAGATCGCCCGTGCAAGTGAGGATCAGATCGCCCAGGCCGGTGAGGCCCATGAAGGTTTCGGTGCGACCGCCCATCGCCAGTCCGAGCCGGCTCAGTTCCGCGAGGCCGCGGGTGATGAGCGCCGCGCGTGCATTCTGTCCCAGCGCGAGGCCGTCGCAGATGCCGGTGGCGATGGCCATCACGTTCTTGACCGCGCCGCCCACCTCCACGCCGGTCAAGTCGTCGCTGAAGTAGACCCGCAGGCGGGGTTGATGCAGTTGCGCCGCCGTCTCGCGCGCGAAGTCGACGTCGCGCGCCGCGAGCGTCAGGGCGGTGGGCTGGCCGCGCGCCACTTCGGCCGCGAAACTCGGCCCGGACAGGGCGGCGCAGCGCGCGCCCGCGCCCAGCACCTCGGCCACCACCTGATGCGGCAACAGCCCGCTTTGCGCTTCGAAGCCTTTGCAGGCCCAGACGACGGGAAGCGCGCGGCGGCCGGCCTTGATCAGAGCAAGACTGTCGCGCAACCCCGCGGTCGGCGTGGCGATCAGGACCAGATCCGCGTCCCGCAACGCGGCAAGGGCGTCTTCCGCTACGCGGATGGTGTCCGGCAGCGTCGCTTCGGGCAGATAAACGCTGTGCCGTTCGCGCGCCAGATGGGCGCGCTGCCCGGCGTTGCGCGTCCACAGCGTGACCGCATGCCGTTCGGAGAGTGCGATGGCGAGCGCCGTGCCCCAGGCGCCGGCGCCGAGTATAGTGATGTTCATCGTGGTCTCGCCCGGCTGCAAAGCGAGACGGCGTTCAGCCGCCCCAGACCTGATCGAAGCGGACGTAACCGCCGCTGCCGTCGGCGTGACGCACCTGCAGCCAGCCGGCAACGCTTTGGCCCTGCAATTCGAGCACCACGCCTTGCTGCGCCTGGAAGACGACGGGCGCCTGCGCGTCCGGCGCTTCGCGCACCTCGGCCACGGCGGCGGTGACGAGGACCATGCGCTGTTCGGACAGGGCGCTGCGCTCGATCCAGGCAAGCGTGCCTTCGTGATCGCGCACCTTCACCCAGGTGCCGTCGGTGGAAATGATCTCCACCGGCAGCTGACGGCTCACGACATAGAGCTTCTTCGCCTGCGTCGACGGTCCGTCGTAGAGGATCGCGACATCCTGCCCGATGGAGCGGAAGTCGGCCGCGTACGCCGCGCACGCCGCGCCCAGACCGAGCAGGCAGGCGCAGAGCCTTTTCATCAGTGCGCCACTTCGATGCGCGGGCCGTCGCCGCCGTCCCCCTTCTGCTGCTGTTGGGCGGCCTGCTGGGCGGCAACGTACATCGCTTCGAAATTGACGGGCGCGAGATGGATGGGCGGGAACCCCGCGCGCGTGATCAGATCGGCCACGGTCTCGCGTACGTACGGGAACAGGATGGTCGGGCAGGCGATGGCCAGCACCGGTTTCATTTCCGTCTCCGGCACGTTGCGGATCTGGAAGATCCCGGCCTGCTCCGCTTCGACCAGGAACAGCGGCTTGTCGGCGTTCTTGGCCGTGAGTGTGACCTTGACGTTGACTTCGTACAGGTTCTCGTGGACGCGACCGCCGTGGGTATTGACGCGCACCTCGAAGTCGGGCTGCCCCGTTTCGAAGAACGATTGCGCGCCGCGCGGCACCTCCAGGGACACGTCCTTGACGTAGACCTTTTCGATGCTGAACACCGGTTGCTGCTGTTGTGCCTCGCTCATGACTGCTCCTGGTTGGATTGGGAATCGGACCGGGCCACGCCTCAACCGGCCAGCAATGCGTCCAGCTTGCCTGCGCGGTCCAGGGCCGCAAGATCGTCGTAACCGCCCACGTGCACTTCACCGATCCAGATCTGCGGAACGGTGCGGCGGCCGCTCTTTTCCATCATCTCCTGGCGTCGTTCCGGTTCGAGATCGACGCGGATGCGTTCGATGTCCTTCACGCCTTTGGACTTGAGCAACTGCTCGGCGCGCCGGCAGTAGGGACACCATTCGGTCATGTACATGCAGACTTTCGCCACCGCCTCACTTCTCCAACGGCAGTTCGGCTTTGCGCCATGCCTCGATGCCGCCTTCGAGAATCAGCACTTCGGTGAAACCCTTCGACTTCAACAGTCTGGCGGCACCGGTGGCGGCGGCGTCGGTCTCCGCGGCGACGATCAAGGGCTTGTTTTTCAGGCGTTCGATCTCATTTAGGCGTTCGGGCAGTTCCTTCGCGGGTATGTTGCGCGCGCGGGGAAGGTGGCCCTGAGCGTATTGTTCGGCAGTCCGCACGTCGAGCACCGCCGCGTCCTGCCTGTTGATGCGCATCGTGGCATCGAGCGTGGAAACGAGCGGACAACCGGCCTTGGGCCGCAACAGCGGCCAGATCAGCATCGCGCCGCTGACGGCCGCGGCAACGACGTAGAAAATATTGTCCAGCAGGAAGTCCATCGACGATCCGTGGCTGAAATGGTTTTAAATGTTGTCACAACGCCGCGGAAGCCGGTCGGCGAAGCAGCTTATTATAGAATTCGGGTTCAGACCCCGCCACCGCATCCATGAAGAAGCTAGTCGTACTTCGCCACGGCGAAAGTCTCTGGAACCGGGAGAACCGATTCACGGGTTGGGCCGATGTCGGTCTGACCGAAAAGGGCGAGGCCGAAGCGCGCCAAGCCGGCCTGCTCATGAAAGAGGCGGGGCTGGCCTTCGATGTGGCCTACACCTCGATGCTCAAGCGGGCGATCAAGACACTGTGGCTCGCGCTGGAAGAGCTCGATCAGATGTGGCTGCCCATCGAGCATTCGTGGCGTCTGAACGAACGCCACTACGGCGCGCTGCAGGGCCTGAACAAGGCCGAAATGGCGGCGAAGTTCGGCGAAGAGCAGGTGTTGCTATGGCGCCGCAGTTACGACGTGCCGCCCCCGCCGCTGGCGCCGGACGATCCGCGCAACGTCGCCAACGATCCCCGCTACCGCAATCTCGACCCCCGCGACATCCCGCTCACCGAATGCCTCAAAGACACCGTGGCGCGCGTGCTGCCGCTGTGGAACGATTCCATCGCGCCGGCCATCCGGCGCGGTGAACGGGTGCTGATCACCGCGCACGGCAACACCTTGCGCGCGCTTGTCAAGCTGCTCGAGGATATGAGCGAAACCGATCTCATCGCGCTCAACATCCCCACCGGCGTGCCGATGATCTACGAGCTGTCCGACGAGGATCTGCGTCCCATCCGGCGTTACTACCTGGGCGACCCGAGCGCGGTGCAGGCCGCCATGCAGGCGGTCGCCAATCAGGGGAAACCGCGAGCTTGAAGGTGGCCAGCCGTTGGGTCGCCGTGCTCCTGGCAGCGGCGCTCGCGCACGGCGGCAGCGTCTGCGCCTCCGAAAAGGAGCAGTTGCGGGCCGTGCGGGAACGGCTCGAACAGCTGCAGAAGGCGCTGGCCAAGACCGAACGCGAACGCGAACGCGCCGCCGACCAGCTGCGCGCCTCCGAAAAAGCCATTTCCGAAGCGAACCTGCGCCTGCGCGAGCTCAAACAGGCCGAACGCGAGGCCGAGCGCGCGCTGCGGGAGTTGAGCGGCCGCATGGCGACGCTGGAGCGCGACATCGAGCGCCAGCGGCAGCGGCTCGCGGAACTGATCCGGGTCCGCTACATGGGCGGCGAGCCCTCGCCGCTCAAGCTGCTGCTCTCGGGCAGGGAGCAGGGCGAGACGGCGCGCCTGCTCACCTACCAGGCCTACGTCGCCCGGGCCCAGGGCGAGTTCCTGCACCGGCTGCAAACGGACGTCGAGCAGCTGGGCGCGCTCGAAGCGCAGGCCCGGGCGCGGCGCGAGGAACTGGCCGCGCTGGTTGCCGAACAGCAGCGCGAACGTGCAAAACTTGACGCTCAGCGGGCCGAACGGCGCACGGTCCTTGCTCGCATCTCCGGCGAGTTGCGCGCGCAGCGCAAGGAGATCGAGGCCGCCAAGCGGGACGAAGCCCGGCTGGCGCGGGTCGTGGAGGCGCTCACCAAGGCCAGCCGCGACCGCGCGCGGGCCAAGACGCCCGGCGGCGGGACCATCGCCCGCAACGAGCATGTCCCCCAGGCCTCCGAGCGCAACGCCGCCTTCGCCGAGCTGAAGGGCCGGTTGCGGCTGCCGGTGCGCGGGGAACTTGCCAACCGCTTCGGCACGCCACGACCGGACACCGGGCTGACGGCCAAGGGCCTGTTCATCCGCGCCCGTACGGGCGAAGAGGTGCGCGCCGTCGCGGACGGGGAAGTGGTCTATGCGGACTGGATGCGGGGTTTCGGCAATCTGCTCATCGTCGATCACGGCGGGGGCTATATGACGATCTACGGCCATAACGAGGCGATCCTGAAGCGGCCCGGCGACTTCGTGCGGGCAGGCGAAGTCATCGCCACGGTCGGCGCCACCGGTGGGAACGAAACGCCGGGCTTATACTTCGAAATGCGGCACCTCGGACGGCCTTTCGATCCGCTGTCCTGGGTCTCCCTGAAATGAACGGATCGCGGTAACGGAGTTGTTCGGCATGGAATCGCTCAGCAAGACGACGCGCGACAAGCGCAGCAAGCTTAAAGGGGTGGGCCTCGTGGTCCTGGGCGTGATCGCCGGCGTGCTCCTGTCGCTCAATCTTACGGCCGTCGCCCAGCGCGAGCTGGAGAAATACCCGCTGCCGGTGGAGGAACTGCGCGCCTTCGCGGAGGTGTTCGGCGCGATCAAGTCCTCCTACGTCGAACCGGTCGAGGACAAGCGCCTCATCACCGAGGCCATCAACGGCATGCTCACCGGGCTCGACCCGCACTCGGCCTATCTCGACCAGGACGCCTTCAAGGAGCTGCAGGTCGGCACGCAAGGCGAATTCGGCGGCCTGGGCATCGAAGTCGGCATGGAGGAAGGCTTCGTGAAAGTGATCTCGCCGATCGAGGACACGCCCGCCTTCCGCGCCGGCCTCAAGCCCGGCGACCTGATCATCAAGCTCGACGACACGCCGGTGAAGGGCATGACGCTGTCCGAGGCGGTCAAGCGCATGCGCGGCAAGCCCAAGACCTCGATCCGCCTCACGGTGGTGCGCAAGGGTGAATCGAAGCCGCTCGAATTCACCATCGTGCGCGACATCATCAAGGTCCAGAGCGTCAAGTCGAAGCTGCTGGAACCGGGCTACGGCTACGTGCGCATCACCCAGTTCCAGGAACACACCGGCGAGCACCTGGTGAAGCACCTCAACGCGCTCTACAAGGAGGGCGCCCTCAAAGGGCTGGTCCTGGACCTGCGCAACGATCCCGGCGGCCTGTTGAACAGCGCGGTCGGCATCGCCGCCGCCTTCCTGCCGCCTAAAGTGACGGTGGTGTCCACCGACGGGCGCACCGAGGACGCCAAGCGCAAGTACATCGCCAGCCCCGAGGACTACCTGCGCGGCACGCGCGACGACTACCTGCGCGAACTGCCGCCGGAGGTCAAGAACGTGCCGATGGTGGTGCTGGTGAACGCGGGCTCGGCCTCGGCCTCGGAGATCGTCGCCGGCGCGCTGCAGGATTACAAGCGCGCGACCATCATGGGCACGCCGACCTTCGGCAAGGGTTCGGTGCAGACCATCATGCCGCTGGGGAACAACACCGCCATCAAGCTCACCACAGCGAAGTACTACACGCCGAACGGCCGTTCCATCCAAGCCAAGGGCATCACGCCCGACATCGAGGTGGAAGAGCCGGGCGCGCCCGCCAACCGCATCCGCGAAGCGGATCTGCTGAAGCATCTGCAGTCCGAGGACGAGGCCGAGGCGCTGGAACGCGCGCGCGCCGCCACGGAATCGGAAGCGAACGAGAAGGATCAGACGCCGACGAAGAAGGGCGAGGACGCGAGCGACAAGCCGATCGAGCTCGGTTCGCCCGAGGACTTCCAGCTGCAGCAGGCGCTCAACCACCTCAAGGGCCTGCCGGTGCTGGCCCGGCTCGATCAGGCCAAGAGCGGCCAGGCGGCCGCGCCGGCGGACAAAGGCGCGGGCAAGTAAGGCGCGGCGCAACCCTTCCCAGGCCGGCCGCCGAGGCCGGCCTGGTGCGGATCGACATGAAAGAACTCAACGACGAGCAGTTGCTGCGCTACTCGCGCCACATCCTGTTGCCGGAAATCGGGGTCGAAGGCCAGCAGAAGCTGTGCGCCGCCCATGCACTGGTGCTGGGTGCCGGCGGGCTGGGGTCGCCCGCCGCGCTCTATCTGGCGGCGGCTGGCGTCGGCACCCTGACGCTCGCCGACAGCGATACGATCGATCTCACCAATCTGCAGCGGCAGATCCTGCACACGGTCCACAGCGTCGGCGAAGCCAAGGTTCTTTCGGGCAAGGCGGCGCTCGCGCGCATCAATCCGGAAGTGAAAGTGGAGCCGCTGCACGAGCGCCTGGAGGGCGACCGGTTGTACGAGGTGGTGGAGCGGGCCGACGTGGTGCTCGACTGCACCGACAACTTTGCCACCCGCCACGCGCTGAACCGCGCCTGCGTGGCGTTGCGCAAGCCGCTCGTGTCTGGCGCGGCGATCCGCTTCGACGCCCAGATCAGCGTGTACGACCTGCGCAGCGAGGACAGTCCCTGCTACAACTGCCTGTTCCCGGAAGAAGGCGAGACCGAGGAAATGCGCTGTGCCGTGATGGGCGTGTTCGCGCCGCTCACGGGCATCGTCGGCACCATTCAGGCGGCCGAAGCGCTCAAGCTGATCGCCGGCGTCGGCGAAAGCCTGTGCGGGCGGCTGTTGTTGCTGGATGCGCTCAGCATGAGCTTCCGCACCATCCGGCTGCAGCGCGATGCCCACTGCAAGGTCTGCGGCGGTTCACGGCGCGGCAAGCGCGCACCGGCCGCGGCGGCCTAAAGCAGCAGCGGCCACTGCTTGTCGAACAGCTCGGTCGGCCGGCGCTTGAAGCCGCTCTTGGCGAACTGGTGCCAGCGGCCGACCACGAAACTCAGCATCAGGTTGGCGTGCGCAGCGATCGACTCGGGTTCCGGTTCGGCACCCGGTTCCTGGGTGGCAGCCACACGCAGACATTGTTTTAAGGTCGTTTCGAGGCGGTCATGCAACTGGTTGATGCGCGCCTGCAGGCGCGGGTTCTCGTGCACCAGCGCGTCGCCCACCAGTACCCGGGTCATGCCCGGATTCTTTTCCGCGAAACCGAGCAGCATGGCGAGGATCGCGCGGGCCTGCAGCAGGCCGTTGGGTTCCTCCGCGGTGATTTTGTTGATGACGCCGAACAGGCTGGTCTCGATGAACTCGATCAGACCCTCGTACATCTGCGCCTTGCTGGCGAAATGCCGGTAGAGCGCCGCCTCCGAGACCTGGAGCCGTGCCGCGAGCGCCGCGGTGGTGATCTTTTCCCCGGCCGGCTCCTCCAGCATGGCCGCCAGGGTCTGTAGGATCTGCAGTTTTCGTTCGCCCGGTTTGCCCGCCATGGTCCTTCTCCCTTCACTTCCTGGTGCGAGGGCGGATTCTAATGGTCCCAATGGCCAATGGGTGAGCGCTTGCCCACGCTATCGAGGGCCAAACGTCTAGAATGTCGCAATGCGCTCGCTGCTGTCCCGCAAGCTTTCCCGGCATCTCACGCTGGCGCGCCTGATCCGCTCCGACACGGCGCGCGCCCTCGGTATCGACAACACCCCGCCGCCCGAACTGTGGGACAACCTGCGCCGGCTCGCCGAGGGCCTCGATGCCGTGCGCGAACTGCTGGGCCATCCGCTCAAGATCACCAGCGGCTACCGCTGTCCGGCGCTGAACCGCGCGGTCGGCGGAGTCGAGCATTCACAGCACTGCCAGGGCCTGGCGGCGGACTTCGTCTGTCCGCGCTTCGGCCCGCCGCTGGCCGTGGCGCAGGCGATCGCGGCGTCCGCCATCGAGTTCGACCAGTGCATCCTGGAATACGGCCGCTGGGTGCATCTGTCTTTCAGCGCGACGCCGCGCCGGCGCGTGCTGACCATCTACAGCGCCGCCGAAGGCTATCTGGAAGGCCTGGTCGACGAGCAGGGCAGGCGCCTCGCTTAGCGAAGCCGGCCGGCACAGACTACTTGCTGCGGATAAGAGTGCCGACGCCCTCGTCGGTAAAGATCTCGAGCAGCAGCGCGTGCTCGACGCGGCCGTCGATGATGTGCACGCTCTTGACCCCGCTGCGCGCGGCATCGAGGGCCGAGGCGATTTTCGGCAGCATGCCGCCGGACAGGGTGCCGTCGGCCACCAGCGCGTCGATCTGCTTGGGCGTGAGCCCGGTGAGCAGATTGCCGTCCTTGTCCAGCACGCCCGGGGTATTGGTGAGCAGCACGAGCTTCTCGGCGCGCAGCACTTCGGCCAGCTTGCCCGCAACGAGGTCGGCGTTGATGTTGTAGGACTCGCCGTCCAGGCCGACGCCGATCGGCGCCACCACCGGGATGAACCCCCCCTGCTCGAGCGTGGAGATCACGGTCGGATCGATGGAGGCGATCTCGCCCACCTGACCGATGTCGATCATCTCGTCGGGCTTGTCCTTGTTCGGCATGAGCAGCTTGCGCGCGACGATGAACGCGCCGTCCTGGCCGGTGAGCCCGACCGCCTTGCCGCCCGCCTGGTTGATGAGCGTGACGATGTCCTTGTTGACCGCGCCGGCAAGCACCATCTCGACCACGTCCATGGTCTCGGCGTCGGTCACCCGCATGCCCTGCACGAACTCGCCCTTCTTCCCGAGCTTGCCGAGCAGCTGTTCGATCTGCGGGCCACCGCCGTGCACGACGACGGGGTTGATGCCGATCAGCTTGAGCAGCACCACGTCGTGGGCGAAGGAGCGCTGCAGCTTGGGATCGGTCATGGCGTTGCCGCCGTACTTGATCACGACGGTCTTGCCGTGGAAGCGGCGGATGTAGGGAAGCGCTTCGGAGAGCGTCCGCGCCTTTTGCGCGGCTTGCTTAGGATCGACGGTCATGGCTGGCTTTCAATCGCGAAGCCGCGATTTTAGCGCCATGCAAAACGACTGGGCGGCCTCGCCGGCCGCCCCGGGACAGTTCCCGCTTTGGAGGTAGGCAATGAAGCCGTTTATTGGATGGTGATGCGTTTCGCGCTTTGCGACTGCTTCTTCGGCAACACCAGTTCGAGGATGCCGTCGGTGTACTTGGCCTGGCACGCGGCGGCGTCGATCTCGTGGCCGAGACGGAAGCTGCGCGACAGCTTGCCGTAGTAGCGCTCGCTGTGCAGGACGCGGCCGCCGTTTTCGGCCACTTCCTTCTCCTGCTTCACCTCGGCGGAGACGGTCACCTGATCGCCGTCGATGTCGACCTCGATGTCCTCTTTCTTCACGCCGGGCAGTTCGGCGAGCACCCGGAACTGCTTGTCGTCTTCCGTGACGTCCACCTTCAGGCGCGGCGCAGGCCGCGCGCCTTCGTTCAACACCGGACGGACGAAGAAACCGCGGAACAGATCGTCGAAAAGCTCCCCGAAGGGATCGTTGTAGCGCTGCAGGTTCGCCATGTGCTGTGCCTCCTGTCCTGTTGCCCTGATGCCTCAGAACATGGGGAAGCGGCGCGCGGTTTCAAGAGCGGCGGCTGTGCACGCTCAATGATGGTGGCCGTGCGTATCGCCATGGCCATGCCCGTGACCGTGCGCCTCGCCATGGTCGCCGTGCCCCTGCGCACCACCGCCCAGCGGCCGCACCTCGGCCTGCACCTCGATCTCCTGTACGCTGCCGTCCGGCTGCTCGACGCGCAGCGTGATCGGCACCGCATCATTGGCTTTGAGCGGCTCCTTCACGTCGATCAGCATCAGGTGATAGCCGCCGGGCCGCAGTTCCAGCGTGCCGGCCTCGGGCAGAGGAATGCGGTCGATCCGGCGCATGCGCGCCACGTCCTGTTCGAGCCGCATTTCGTGCAGCTCCACCACGCCGGCGACCGGCGAACTCGCCCCGACGATCGCACCGCCCTTGGCGGCTTCCACTTTCATGAACGCGCCTGTCACCCGCTGGCTGGGTACCGTGCCGCGCACCCAGGCGTCCGACACCTTGACCTGCGCCCAGGCCGGCGGCGCAGCCAGCACGAATCCCGCCGCAAGCGCTGCGATGGCGGCGTAAAGGCCCTTTCTCATCGTTCTTCCCCTCTCAAAGCACGTAACGTGAAAGATCTTCGCTTTGCGCAAGCTCGCTCAGGCGGGCGTCGACGTAGGCGGCGTCGATGCTCACGTGCTGCGGGCCGCGGTTGCCGGCTTCGAAGGAGATCTCCTCCAGCAGACGCTCCATGACGGTGTACAGCCGGCGCGCACCGATGTTCTCGGTCTTCTCGTTCACGGCGTAGGCGATTTCCGCGATGCGCTTGATGGCGCTCGGCTGGAATTCGAGCTTCACGCCTTCAGTGGCGAGCAAAGCCTGGTATTGCCGCGTGAGGCAGGAATCGGTGCTCGTGAGGATCTTCTCGAAATCCTCCACCGAGAGCGAATCGAGCTCCACCCGGATCGGGAAGCGGCCCTGCAATTCGGGAATGAGATCCGAGGGTTTGGAAAGATGGAACGCGCCGCTGGCGATGAAGAGGATATGGTCGGTGCGTACCATGCCGTACTTGGTGGACACGGTCGTGCCTTCCACCAGCGGCAGCAGGTCGCGCTGCACCCCCTGGCGCGAGACGTCGGCGCCGTGCACTTCGCTGCGGCTGGCGATTTTGTCGATCTCGTCCAGGAACACGATGCCGTTCTGCTCGACGTTCGCGATCGCCGCCGCCTTGAGCTCCTCGTCGTTGATGAGCCGCGCCGCTTCCTCTTCCACGAGATGCTTGAACGCATCCTTGATCTTGAGTTTGCGCAGTTTCTTGCGACCGCCGCCGAGGCTCTGGAACATGCCCTGGATCTGCTGAGTGAGATCCTCCATGCCGGGCGGGGCGAGGATTTCCATCTGCGGCATGACCGGCGCGAGCTCGATTTCGATCTCGCGCTCGTCCAGTTCGCCCTCACGCAGCTTCTTGCGGAACTTCTGGCGCGTGGCCGATTCCTCGGCACTCGGCGCCGGCGCGGCAAAGCCCACGTCGCGCGCCGGGGGAAGCAGGGCGTCGAGGATGCGCTCCTCGGCCGCGTCCTCGGCACGGGTGCGTACCTGGCGCATCGCCGCTTCGCGGGTCTGCTTGATGCTGATCTCCACCAGATCGCGGATGATCGAGTCAACGTCGCGGCCGACATAGCCCACTTCGGTGAACTTGGTCGCCTCGACCTTGATGAACGGCGCGTCGGCGAGCTTCGCCAGCCGGCGCGCGATCTCGGTCTTGCCCACGCCCGTGGGACCGATCATGAGGATGTTCTTGGGCGTGATTTCCTGGCGCAGCGGCTCGGGCACCTGCTGGCGGCGCCAGCGGTTGCGCAAAGCGACCGCGACCAGACGCTTGGCCTTGTGCTGGCCGATGATGTGCTTGTCCAGCTCGTGGACGATCTCCTGCGGCGTCATGGCGGACATGGTGGATGACCCTAGCATGATTCGATGCACTCCGTGATGGGCGCTTTGCGCGATGCCTCGGTTGCCTTGCGCGTGCGCGCTTCAGTCCCAGCGCAGGACTTCCACGGTGTGGCTTTGGTTGGTGTAGATGCAGAGATCACCGGCGATGGCGAGGCTCTTGCGGACGATGGTCTCCGCATCCAGTTCGGTGTTCTCGAGCAGCGCGCGGGCGGCCGACTGGGCGTAGGGGCCGCCGGAACCGATCGCAATCAGGCCGTACTCGGGCTCAAGCACGTCGCCGTTGCCGGTGATGACGAGCGAACTCTGCCGGTCGGCCACCGCGAGCATCGCCTCCAGGCGGCGCAGGATGCGGTCGGTGCGCCAGTCCTTGGCAAGCTCCACGGCCGAGCGCATGAGATTGCCCTGGTGTTTCTCCAGTTTGGCCTCGAAACGCTCGAACAGGGTGAAGGCGTCAGCCGTGCCGCCGGCGAAGCCGGCCAGGATCTTGTCTTGGTAGAGACGGCGCACCTTGCGTGCGCCGGCTTTGATGACGATGTTACCCAGCGTCACTTGACCGTCGCCACCCAGTGCCACTTGGTTGCCGCGCCGGACGGAGACGATCGTGGTACCGCGAAACTGTTCCATGAAAAGGTCCGGAAGGAATCGTCCGACCCATATGGTGGCGGCCGGCCGGAATTCAACGCCTCCGCCCCGGCTGCAGGCTCATTTGCGGGGGATGATGCGCGCCTGCTTGTGGATACCCATGACGGCGAAGAGGGCGATGACCATCTCGCCGACCGAACGCAGCACGACCGTGCGCTTGGCGGCGCGCGCCTTTTCGATCAGATGCAACAGTCTGCCGGCATTGACGAAATCGATCCGGTGGGTGCGCGACAGGTCGATCACGACCGGGTTGGCCTGCTGCATATAAACCTGCAGATCGGCGAACAGGGCGTCCTGCTCCCCGGCGATCTCGCCTTCGAGCCGGTAGCTGTCGTCACTGGGGTCGCGCGCGCCGCCGCCGCTCGGCGCCGGCGGCGGTGGCGGCTCCACGCGCGAGCGCGCCTCCCAGGAGGGAGGCGAGACCTCGAAGGTCACGGCATACTCGATCGCGGCTTCCTCGAATTCCTCCTGCATGCCCAGTTGCTGGTAGAGCTCCAGGAGCAGCAGCCAGATCGGCGCGTCGCCGCCGGCGGTCTTGGCGCGCAGCAACTCGAAAGCGTGCGCTTCGCCGCTGATGTAGACCTCCTTCTTTGCCTTGCGCAGCGCGTTCAGGGTGTCGAGCAACAGCTGACAGCCCTCGGCATCGAGACCTTCCAGCTTGGCGAAATCCAGATGCAGCTTGGGGTGGCGCTCGGAGGCCTTGAGCATTTGCGCAAACGCCGCCTTGCTGGCTTTGCTCAGCGTCCCGGACAGTGCGATATGCGCCGAGCCGCCCGGCCGCGTGGCCGGTCCGGCGCTGGGCAGCTCCGTCCAGGCAGGTGGCGAGCGTTCGAACTTGACGACGAAATGCAGTGCCTTCTCTTCGAATTCGGCTTTGCGGCCGAGCTGCTGATAAAGGTCGAAGCGCATCAGCCACGCCGGCAGCAGCCAGCTGCCGAGCGTGCCGCCCTCGATGGCCCGGTTGAGCGTGTCGAGCGCCTCCTGGGCCTGGCCGTTGGCGTACAGCACCGCCGCCTCTTCGATGAGCGTGGGAACCTCCTGCGTGCCGCTTTCCATTTCGATGAGCAGCACGGAGTTCGGCCCGTCGCTGTCGGGACCGGCAGGCACGGACGGGGCGATGCCCTCCTCGGCTGCCGCAGGGGCCGAAACGGGCGCCGGCGCCGACGGTGCGGAAGCAGGAGCGGCCGCACCCGGCAGCGCGCCGAAATCCAGAGGCGGCAGGGAAGGCGCGGGCGCCTTCTTGTCCTCGACGACCGGAGAAGGCGCGGAGGGCACACTCGCCGGCGCGCTGGCGGCCGGCTCCGCGGCCGGTACGTCCGCCATCAGGGTACTGGGCGGGGTGTAATTGGTGAAATCGAGCGAAAGTTCGTCGTCCTCGGCCGCCGGGGCAGGCGTCGGCGCGGGCTTGCGCGCCTCCGGTTTGCGGACCGCCGAGGTCTTGGCAGGCTTTGCTGGCGCTTTTTTGAAGAGCGAAAAAGCCACGACGTTTAAAGTATTTAAAGGCTAGCTATCCGGTTTATCCGATGTTCTTCTACCACACGACGTGACCCTCGCCAAACGCGAACTGCTCTGCAGCGTCCGATATTGCCGCTCTCAGCAAACATCGGGCCTGAAGGCCCCGGCAGTCGGCGAACGGCGCGCCGGCCGTCACGAGCGGTCGCCCAAACAAAACGGCCGCCCGCAGGCGGCCGTCGCAATCGGGGCGGGGACCTCGGTCAGTCGCCGTACAGCTTCTGCTTCAACTCACGGCGCTGCTGGGCCTCCACGGACAAGGTTGCGGTCGGGCGGGCGAGCAGGCGCGGAATGCCGATCGGCTCCCCGGTTTCCTCGCAATAGCCGTATTCGCCCGACTCGATGCGCTGCAGGGACTCGTCGATCTTCTTCATGAGCTTGCGCTCGCGGTCCCGGGTGCGCAGCTCCAGCGCATGCTCCTCCTCGATGGTCGCCCGGTCGGCAGGATCGGGCACCACGTCGTTTTCGCGCAGGTGCTCCGAAGTCGCACCGGCGTTCTCGAGCAACTGCCGCTTCATCGCCAGGAGCCGTTCCTTGAAGAACGCCAGCTGGGCGGCGTTCATGTACTCCGACTCGGGCATTTTCAGCAGCTCCTCCTCCGTAAGAATCCGCTGCTCGCCGCCAGAGGATTGCGAAGCCTTTTTCATTGCGGTTTGACGAGCCATAGCCTTCTGTCCTCGAAAAAACCTGCGGGTCCACAAAGTCGCGGCCGCACGGCCATACCGTGGTTACCGGCAGGAATACTACCCCATATGGGCCCAGGCGCTGTCCGTCAAGGCCGCAGACGCTACGGTACGGGACCCATATAGCGCGGATCGTGCCTGCTCACCGCTGGAAGCGGCGGGGCATTGTAGGCTGCACCCTCCCGCCAAGCAACCTCGCCGGCTCAGCGCTTCGGTTTGCGCGCGCGCGGATGCGCCTGATCGTAGATCCTGGCCAGATGCTGGAAATCCAGATGGGTATAGACCTGGGTGGTCGAAATGCTGGCGTGGCCCAGCATTTCCTGCACTGCGCGCAGATCGCCGGAGGACTGCAACACGTGCGAGGCGAAGGAGTGGCGCAGCATGTGCGGATGGACGTGGGCCAGCCCCTGCTTGAGCGCCCAGCGCTTCAGCCGCTCGCGCACTACGCCGGGCGAGATGCGCGCGCCTCGCGCGCCGACGAACAGGGCCGTCTCCTCGGGGGCCGCGAGCGCCGGACGGTCGCCCAGCCAGGCCTGGATCGCCTCCAGCGCCAGGCGCCCCACCGGCACCGCCCGGGTCTTGCCGCCCTTGCCCAGCACAACGAGCTCGCCGCTGCGCAACATCGCTTCGCCGTCGCTCAAGTCGAGCGAGACCAGTTCGGCCAGCCGCAGGCCGGAGGAATAGAAGAGTTCGAACATCGCCTTGTCGCGCCGTTCGAACTCGCCCGCCGCTTCGGCGTCCAGCAGCCGGCGCGCTTCGTCGGGCGAGAGCGCCTTGGGCAGCGCCTTGGGCGCCTTGGGCGCGCGGATGCCGGCGCAAGGATCGACGGTGAAACCGTGATGCCGTGCGAGCCAGCGGTAGAGGCCGCGCCAGGCCGAGAGCATGTGGGCGATGGTGCGGCCCTGCAGGCCGCGCGCGTGCAGTTGCGCCACCATGCGGCGGATGTGATGCGGCTCCAGCCGCTCCAGCGGCGTCTGGCCGGCGAGCCGCAGCAATTCCTCCAGGCCGCGGCGATAACCCCGCCGGGTGGCCGGGCTGAGCCGGCGCTGGGTGGCGAGGTGGTCCAGATACGCTTCGATCAGCGCGGTACGCGGATCGGGCGCGGTCCGCTCCATCTCACATGGCGCGCAACAGCGCGGCGCTGACGAGGTCGCCGATGCGTTCGAGGTAGAGCGTGCCCATGCCGGCATAGAAACGGGCAGGGTCCTCGCTGCCCAGCGCGAGCAGGCCGAAAGCCGCCTTGCCCTCGCGCAACGGAATGAACGCCACCGAACGCACCGCGGAAGCGGCCTCGCCGAACCAGCCTACCGCCTCGAAATTGTCGTTGGCGCCGCAGAACGGTCGCGGCAGCTTTTCGGCGTATTGGCGCAGTTCGGCGCTCACCGGCGCGAAAGCCTCCGATGCCCCTTCGCCGCGCCACAGGCGCGCCGCCACATGGGGCACGCCGAAATCATCGCGGATCGAGGCGCACAGCCGCCCGAGCAGTTCCTCGAGCGCGCCGCCGGCCATCAGCTTCACGGCCAAACGGTGCACGCGTTCGCTGATGTCGTCGTTTTCCTCGCCGAACCGGATCAGCTCGGCGAGCTTGTTCTCCAGCGCCTGGTTCTTTTCCCGCAGCGCCAGCACCTGCCGCTCCGACAGGGGAATGACGCCGCCGCCCCGCGGGTGCGGCACCTGGATCTGGGTCAGCAGCTGCGCGTGCTGAACGAAGAACTCGGGATGCTGTTCCAGGTAGCGGGCGACGTCCTCGGCGCACAGCGCATCAGTTTCCGACAATGATCTCTCCCTCGAATACCGTTTCTGCCGGTCCGGTCATGTACACGGACGCGGCCGGATTGTCGACGCCCGCCCAGCGGATCGTCAATTCGCCGCCGCGGGTGCGGACCGTGACCGGCGAATCCAGCAGGCCGCGGCGGATGCCCGTCACCGCCGCCGCGCACGCCCCGGTACCACAGGCGAGCGTCTCGCCCGCGCCCCGTTCGTAGACCCGCAGCCGGATGGTGTGCCGGTCCACCACCTGCATGAAGCCCGCGTTGACCCGCTGGGGAAAGCGGGGATGCGACTCGATTTTCGGACCCTGTTCGGCCACAGGCGCCGCGTCCACGTCCGCCACCACCTGCACGGCGTGGGGATTGCCCATGGAGAGTGCGGTGATCTCGACCTGCGCCTCGCCCAGATCCAGGCTTTCGATCAGTTCGCCGGTGAGGGCGATGAAGGGAATGCGCGCGGGCTCGAACACGGGCACGCCCATGTCCACGGTGACGCGGCCGTCGGGCTCGATTTGCGGCGTGATGAGCCCGCCCAGCGTCTCGACCGTGATGCGGTCCTTGTCGGTCAGCCCCTTGTCGCGCACAAAGCGGGCGAAACAGCGCGCGCCGTTGCCGCATTGCTCGACCTCGCCGCCATCGGCGTTGTAGATGCGGTAACGGAAGTCGGCGCCGGCTGTGCGCGGGGGCTCGACGACCAGGATCTGGTCGCAACCGACCCCGAAATGGCGGTCCGCGATGCGGCGCAATTGTTCACGGCTGAGCTCGACCCGCTGGCGCACGCCGTCGAAGACGACGAAGTCGTTGCCCAGCCCCTGCATTTTGGTAAAGCGCAATTTCATGAAGGATGCCTGCTATGGGGTCGGCTGTCGGGCAGGCCGGCGGACCGCCCGGCATCGGGCTTGCCTAACCCCCGCGCATCGGCACGGCCGTGCCGCAACTTTGCTAAACTCCGCAGCCTCAATCCGAGAGAACGCCAGACATGAGCCAGTATCTGTTCACTTCCGAGTCGGTCTCGGAAGGACATCCCGACAAAGTCGCCGACCAGATTTCCGACGCCATTCTCGACGCGATCCTGACGCAGGACAAGTATTCGCGCGTCGCGGCCGAAACCCTGTGCAACACCGGTCTGATCGTCCTGGCGGGCGAGATCACCACCAATGCGGTGATCGACTATCAGACCGTCGCGCGCGAAACCGTGAAGCGCATCGGCTACGACAACACCGAATACGGCATGGACTACAAGGGCTGCGCGGTGCTGGTGGCCTACGACAAGCAGTCGCCGGACATCGCCCAGGGCGTCGACGAAGGCAAGGGCCTCGACCTGGATCAGGGGGCCGGCGACCAGGGCATCATGTTCGGCTACGCCTGCGACGAGACCTCGCAGCTCATGCCGCTGCCGATCCATCTCGCCCATCGTCTGGTGGAGCGCCAGTCGGAGCTGCGCCGCGACGGCCGCCTGCCCTGGCTGCGGCCGGACGCCAAGTCGCAGGTCACGGTGCGCTATGTCGACGGCAAGCCGAAGGAAATCGACACGGTGGTGCTGTCCACCCAGCACGCGCCGGACGTCAGCTACGAACAGATCCGCGAAGCGGTGATCGAGGAGATCATCAAGCCGGTGCTGCCGGCCGAGATGATCGGCAAGCAGATCACCTACCACGTCAACCCCACCGGGCGTTTCGTGGTGGGCGGCCCGCACGGCGACTGCGGCCTGACCGGACGCAAGATCATCGTCGACACCTACGGCGGCGCGGCCCCGCACGGCGGCGGCGCCTTCTCCGGCAAGGATCCGTCCAAGGTGGACCGCTCCGCGGCCTATGCCGCCCGCTACGTGGCGAAGAACATCGTCGCCGCGGGCCTCGCGTCCAAGTGCCTGGTCCAGGTGTCCTACGCCATCGGCGTGGCGCGTCCGACCAGCGTCATGGTCACGACTTACGGCACCGGTAAGGTGTCCGACGAGCGTCTGGCGGAACTCGTTCAGAAGCATTTCGATCTGCGGCCCAAGGGCATCATCCAGGTGCTCGACCTGCTGCGGCCGATCTATCAGAAGACCGCCGCCTACGGGCATTTCGGCCGCGACGAACCGGAGTTCACCTGGGAGCGCACCGACAAGGCCGCGGCGCTGGCCGCTGACGCCGGTGTCAGGACCGCCGCGATGGCTTAACATCGGACTCGTTGCGTCGAGGGGCGCTGCAGCCGTTCAGCCGCGAACGGTCAGGCTCGGCGCAACGAGATGAACGTTGCAACGGCGCCCGTTCAAACCATCGAACGGAGATGCCCAATGAGCGCAGTACCCCAACCCGCCTTCACCGACTACAAAGTCGCCGACCTGAGCTTGGCCGACTGGGGCCGCAAGGAAATCAAGATCGCCGAGACCGAAATGCCCGGCCTCATGGCGATCCGCGAAGAATATGCCGCCCAGCAGCCGCTGCGCGGCGCACGCATCAGCGGCAGTCTGCACATGACCATCCAGACCGCCGTGCTGATCGAGACGCTGCAGGCGCTTGGTGCCCAGGTCCGCTGGGCCTCGTGCAACATCTTCTCCACCCAGGACCATGCCGCCGCGGCCATCGCCGCCGCCGGCACGCCGGTGTTCGCCTACAAAGGCGAATCGCTGGAAGAGTACTGGGAGTTCACGCACCGGATCTTCGAGTGGCCCGACGGCGGCTACTCCAACATGATCCTCGACGACGGCGGCGACGCCACGCTGCTGCTGCATCTGGGCGCGCAGGCCGAAAAGGACCCCTCGGTGCTCGCCAATCCCGGCAGCGAAGAGGAACGCGTGCTGTTCGCCGCCATCAAGGCGAAGCTCGCACAGGACCCGAAGTGGTATTCCACCCGCCTGTCGAAGATCAAAGGCATCACGGAGGAAACCACCACCGGCGTGAAGCGGCTCTACCAGATGCACAAGGAAGGGCGGCTCGCCGTGCCGGCCATCAACGTCAACGACTCCGTCACCAAGTCGAAGTTCGACAACCTCTACGGCTGCCGCGAATCGCTGGTGGACGGCATCAAGCGCGCCACCGACGTCATGATCGCCGGCAAGATCGCCGTGGTCTGCGGCTACGGCGATGTGGGCAAGGGCTCTGCGCAGGCGCTGCGGGCGCTCGCGGCGCAGGTGTGGATCACCGAGATCGACCCGATCTGCGCCTTGCAGGCGGCGATGGAAGGCTATCGCGTGGTCACCATGGACTACGCCTGCGACAAGGCGGACATCTTCGTCACCGCCACGGGCAACTACCACGTCATCACGCATGAGCACATGCGCAAGATGAAGGACCAGGCGATCGTCTGCAACATCGGTCACTTCGACAACGAGATCGACGTCGCCAGCCTGCGCCAGTACAAGTGGGAGAACATCAAGCCGCAGGTCGATCACGTGATCTTCCCCGACGGCAAGCGCATCATCCTGCTCGCCGAAGGCCGTCTGGTGAACCTCGGCTGCGCGACGGGTCATCCCTCCTACGTCATGAGCTCGTCGTTCGCGAACCAGGTCATCGCCCAGATCGAGCTCTACAACAACACCGACAAGTATCCGGTCGGCGTCTACGTGCTGCCGAAGATCCTGGACGAGAAAGTCGCGCGCCTGCAGTTGAAGAAGCTCGGCGCCCAGCTCACCGAGCTCACCGACGAGCAGGCCCGTTACATCGGCGTGCCGAAGGAAGGGCCCTACAAGCCCGACCACTATCGCTATTGATTGAACGCGCACCTGGGACGGCCGTGGGCTTCGCGTCCGCGGCCGGCTGGACCCGGGGCGAAATCCTGCGCCCGGGACGGAGTTTTGCCTGTCGGTGCGCGGAAAGACTGCGCCCGGCAGGTCCCACTTAAAGGACTCGTTCAATGCAAGCGACGCCTCAATTGGCCGCCGCTACGGCGCAATTGCGTACGCGGCTCGCCGACCGGAACCAGAGCATCCGCCTCTACGGCACCACGCCGCCGCGCCTCGGCACGCCTGAGGAACTCGTCCGCGAGGCGGCGGAAAAATTCGTCGAACGCCTGAAGCCGCTGCCCCTGGACGGCGTGGTGGTGTACGACATCCAGGACGAATCGGGCCGCACCTCGGTCCCCCGCCCCTTCCCCTTCAAGGGCACGATCGACCCGCGCGACTATTCGCGCCTGCTGGGCCGCATGGCGGCCCTGCCGGTGATCAACTACAAGAGCCTCGGCATGCTGGACGAACCCGGCTGGCGCGCCTGGCTGGACGAAAGCACGCGCGAATACGGCCTGTCGTTGCTGTCGATCGTCGGCCGACCCACTTCGGGGGTGCGCTATCCGCTCAGCCTGTCCGAGGCCATCGCCATCGCCCGTCAGCACCCCGCGAACCTGATGCTGGGCGGGGTGATGATCGCCGAGCGCGACAGCCCCGAACGCAGCGAAAGCGCCCGCCTGCTCGCCAAAGCGATCGAAGGCTGCAGCTATTTCATTTCACAGACGGTGTATACCGCCAAGCCGACCATCGCGGTGCTGAAGGAGTACCTGCGCGACTGCCGCGGCGCGGGCGTGGAACCGCGCCGCATCGTGCTGACCTTCGCGCCGTGCGGCCGCGAAAAGACCATGGCCTTCATCAAGTGGCTGGGCGTACGGGTCACCCCCGAATGCGAACGCGCCATCCTCGGCGCCGCCAATCCGCTGGCCAAGTCGATCGAAATCTGCCGCGACAATCTGCGCGAGATCCTGGATCAGGATTACGTCGGACGCATTCCGCTGGGGATCAACGTCGAGAGCGTGTCGATCAACCGCGACGAGATCGACGCCACCGTCGACCTGTTCCACCAGCTTTCCGAAGTTCTGGAAGGGAAGTAGAGGCGCAGGCTTCTCGTCCGCCGCCCGAAGCGGCGGACGAGGCGGTTCAGCCTGCGAGGAGTACGACCACCGCGCCGGCGGCGAGACTGAAGCCAATCCCGCCCGCCAGGGCGATGCCCAGCGTGCCGGCAAAATCCGCCAGCACGGCCCAACCGCTCACTCTCGTGGTCTTCGCTTTCATCTTGCGCTTTCGATATGCCTTCGGCATTGCGCCGAGTTGCGAGACTACCGGCAAAATGAGGCAAAAAAAGGGCAATCGCCAGGCCGATTGCGCATTGTTTCTCGCTTCCCACGCGCATCCGCGGCGTGCTCCCTCGACTTTCGGCCTAAACCCTTCGTCGCATTGCCAGGCGGAAGCGGCCTGCTAGCATCGGCCGGCTCCTTGGCCCCGGGCTTCGCCATTTATGTACCGCTTCGCCGATTTGCAAGTCCCCTTGCCGGTGCTACCATGCCCGGCCAAAAGTGCTGCACTAACAAGAGGCGCTGTGAAGATCCTCGTAGTGGATGACCATCCGCTCATCCTCGAAGCCTTACAGCACGTTCTGCAGCAACTCGACGGGGAGGTCGAGGTGCTTTCCGCCCAATGCGCGGAAAGCGGCCGCGAACTCGTCGCGGCCCATCCCGATGCCAGCCTGCTCCTGCTGGATCTGCAGCTGCCCGGCGCCTACGGCATGTCGTTGCTGAGCGAACTGCGCCAGAGTCATCCGACCGTGCCGGTGGTGGTGCTGTCCGGTTCGGACCGGCGCGAAGACGTGCTGCAGGCCATCGACCTGGGGGCGATGGGGTTCATTCCCAAGCGCTCCAGCAGCCGGGTGATGCTCCAGGCCCTGCGCCTCATCCTCTCGGGCGGCGTCTACGTGCCGCCGGAAATCTTCACGCAAAGGGACTCCGCCGAAGAGGCTCCCGCGGCCGCCAACGACCCGGGTCGCACCCTGCGCCCGCGCGATCTCGGTCTCACCGACCGCCAGGCGCAGGTCTTCGCGCTCCTGCTGCAAGGCAAATCCAACAAGGTGATCTGCCGCGAACTCGGTCTGGCCGAGGGCACGGTCAAGATCCACGTCGCCGCCATCCTGCGCGCCCTCAACGTCCATACCCGGACCCAGGCCGTCATCGAGGCGAGCCGGCTGGGCCTGCAGCTGGACGGCGTGCTGCCGAATCGACCCGCCGCGGGCGTCCGGCCCCAATAACACCTACGGCAGAACAACGCGTGCGCGTCGTGCAGCGTCGTCTTGCCCGGCAAGAGGCCCATGCGTATCGGCATCCTTTCCGTTTACGTCGACTATCACCGTCGCGGCCGTAAGAACCGGGTTTCGCTCCAGCCGCAGATCGGCCCCCTGCTCGCCGGCCTGCTGCCGCGCGACGTTGAGATCGACATCATCAACGAACAGTGGGCCGATCCGGACTGGCGCAAGGATTACGACCTGCTGTTCATCTCGGCGCTGCATCCCGACTTCGACCGGGCGCGCCAGATTTCCCACTACTGGCGCCGGCGCGGGGCCAAGACCGTCATCGGCGGGGCGTTCGCCAGCAGCTACCCGGAGCTGTGCGCACCCTATTTCGACGCCGTGGTGGTCGGCGATCCGGAATCCACCGTGCCCGCGCTCTACGAGGATTTCTGCGCCGGCCGCCTGCGGCCGCATTATGTGGCGAAGCCCTACCGGGCCGAGGCGGTGCGAACGCCGCGCTTCGATCTCATGGTGGGCCGCGCGCTGCACCCGCTCATCTTCGAAGCCACGCGCGGCTGCCCGTTCACCTGCGAGTTCTGCGTGCTGACGGGGCAGGGCACGCGTTTCGAGACCCGTCCGGTCGCACAGGTGCTGCGCGACCTCTACGCCGGACAGCGCATGCTGCACGGACTGATCCCCGACTACCAGCGCCGCATCGTCGGCTTTACCGACAACAACATCGGCGGCAGCTTCAGTTGGTTGCGGGAGTTCTGCGCAGCCATCGAGCCGCTCGGGCTGCAGTGGTACGGCGCCGCGAGTTTCAACGTCATCGCCAGCCGCGACATGCTGGACCGCATGGCGCGGGCCGGCTGCCGCAGCCTGTTCGTCGGTCTTGAGAGCTTCAATCCGGACACGCTCGCCGACATGAACAAGCGCCAGAATGCGCTGCACCAGGTGCGCCGCGCCATCGAGGACTGTCTCCTGCGCGGCATCCTGGTGGTGTCGGGGATGATGGTGAGCCCGCTCGCCGACGACGTCGCCTACATCCGCGCCCTGCCGGAACACCTTGCCGACGCGGGCCTCTACGTACCCACCTTCCTGTGCTTCGAATCGCCGATCCCGGGCACGCCGCATTTCCACCGGCTGGCCGCGACACCCGACGCCTTCCTGCCGAACGTGCTGCTGCGCGACCTGAGCGGCTATACCCTGTCGGTGCGGCCACGCCGCGCTCCAGTCGAGGAGTTCGTCGCGGCCTACCTGGAAACGTACCGCGTGCTGTTCTCCAGGCGCCGGCGGCTGCGCAAGCTGCTGCACGATCTGCCGCGGCTGCTCGGCCGCGGCTACTGGTTCCCGGCCGCGATCGACATCGGCGACATGTGGACCATGCAGGCCGCCGACGCGTCCGCGCCTACGCGTACCTACGTCGCAGGCACCGACACGCCGCCGCCCGAATGCGTGCCTTTGGAAGTGAGCGATTTCGATTCGGAAGAGGACTACGACCGCATCATGCAGCCCTGGGCGGTGACGGACGAGACCGGCGAGGTGCTGCCCGTTTGGCGGCGTTCGCATGTCGTTCATCCGCCCGCCGTGCACCCGCGCGTCGCGCGCGCGACAGCGTCCGACGCGTCGGCGCTGATGGACAGTTGAAGAGGTGACGATGACCACGCAATCGACCCCGGTTCCAGGCGAGGAGAGGGTTCCGCTCGCGCAACGCATCCGCGCCGAGCAGGTCCGCTTGGTCTACCTGCATTCGCCGACCAGCACCGGCGCATCGCTGGTGGCGGCGTTCTGCCTGGTGTGGATCGTCCATGACGAGGTGCCGGTGCCCCTGTGGGCGGGCTGGCTCGGGGCGATGCTGGTGCACCAGCTCATCCGCGTGCTGCACTACCGGCTGTACCTGGCCGCGAAACCGCGCTACGACGAGACGGACATCTGGGCGCGGCGCTACCTCGGCGCCATCGTGGTCGCAGGCCTGCTGTGGGGCGGCGCGGGCGTACTGTTCTACGTACCCGACATGCCGGCAGTGCAGACCTACGTGGCCATGCTGCTGTTCTGCATCGTCGCCGTATCGACCGGCTCGCTGGCGATCTACGCTCCAGCCTTCAACACGCTGGCGATGATGACCACCACGCCTTTCGTCGTCCGCGCCTTCGTCGGCGGCAGCGCGCACGAACTCGCGCTCGGCATTCCGATCGCGATCGGCACGCTCGCGGCCTTGTCGTTCGGCCGCCGCGTCAATCAGCTGGTGCACGAATCGATCCGCCGGCGGTTCGAGAACCTGGAGCTGATCGCGGAGCTGAAGCGGCAGAAGCAGCTGGCCGACACCGCGCGCCTGCAGGCCGAAGCGGCAAACCGTTCCAAAACCCAGTTCTTCGCCGCCGCCAGCCACGACCTGCGGCAGCCGCTGCATGCCATGGGCTTGTTCGCCGCGGCGCTGGCGGAAAAGATCCGCGATCCCGAGGTGTTGAACGTGGTCAACAGCATCAACGCCTCGGTGGACGCGCTCGAGAACCTGTTCAACGAGTTGCTCGACATCTCGAAAATCGACGCGGGCGTCATTCGCGCGGAGACCACCGATTTCCCGGTCAACCGGGTACTCGACCGCCTGCGTCTGGAGTTCGAGCCCGAAGCCTTCGAAAAGGGCGTGCGACTGCGCATCCGCAACTGCGATGCGATCGTGCACAGCGATCCGATCCTCGTCGAACGCATCCTGCGCAACCTGATTTCCAATGCCATCCGTTATACCGAACAAGGCGGAATTCTAGTCGGTTGCCGGGTGCGGCAGGACCGCTTGCGGATCGAGGTCTGGGACACCGGTGTGGGCATTTCGCGCGACCAGCGCGAACGCGTGTTCGAGGAGTTCTATCAGGTCGGCAATCCCGAGCGTTCGAGCCGCAAGGGCCTGGGGCTGGGGTTGTCCATCGTCAGGCGACTGGCCACCCTGCTCGGCACGCAGGTCGAGCTGGATTCCCGCGTCGGCCGGGGCAGCGTATTCCGCTTCGAGCTCCCGCGCGGGCGCGCCCTGAAGGTGCACAAAGCCGCAGACAAGCGCGAAGGCGCCCAGACCGGGGATCTGCACGGACGGCTGATCGTGGTGATCGACGACGAATCCACCATCTTGGAAGGCATGCGCATCCTGCTGGCGGGCTGGGGCGCGGAAGTGATCGCTTCCACCTCCGGTAGCGACATCCTCGAGCGCATCTATCAGGCCGGCCGGCTGCCGGATCTGATCATCGCCGACTACCGCCTGGCGGAGGCCGAAACGGGCACGCAGCTCATCGCGCGCCTACGGGCGGAACTCGATCCGGAAATCCCGGCCATCCTCGTCACCGGCAGCACGACACCGGAACGTGTGGAGGAGGCAAAAGCCTACGGCTGCCATCTGCTGGTGAAACCGGTGCTGCCCTCGAAACTGCGCACGCTCATCCACTTCAAGCTGCAGAACGCGGCGGTCTGAGCGGCTAGGCGACAAGCCAGCACAAGGCGGCCAGCAAGCCGCAGAGCAGCACGAGGCGCAGCGTGCCGGCGCTCAAACCGCGCGCCGGACGGTTGATCCATACCGCCGTCGGCGAGCCGCCGCGCCGCTTGCCCGAGACCGTTCGCCGCTCGAAACGCGCCCATTCCCCGTCGTGCCGCGTCCACGGCAGGTGTTCGGTATTGCTGCTCATACGAATCTCCCCCTGTTTCTGTGCCCAGTATGGACGTTGCGTACCCGGTGCGCCATCGCGCCGAGGGCATAGACGAAGGCATAAGCCGTCCGGCCGGCCCGCCGGTCACTGTTTCACCAGCGTGAGGAGGTCGTTGTGCATGAGCTGGCGGGCGCGCGCGGCGATCGTCCCGGCGCGGGCCGCATAGGCGGGGTGCGCCCCCGCCTCCGCCGCCGCATAGCGTTCGTGCAGTTCGGCAAGTTCGTGCCGCCCTTCGCCGTAAACGGTGCGCGCGACGCGGCCCAGCGCCCGCGTGCGCGCATAGCTGCCGCGCGACACCTGTTCCACCGCGGCCGCGTCATGGACGCGCGGACGGTCCCAGGCGCCGGCGAGGATCAGGCCGCCGCCGGCGGCAACGTAATGCGCCACCGGGTCGCAATCGATCTGCCTCAGCAAGGCGTGGATCTGGCCGCGGTCCGGTTCCTCGCCGTAGACCTTGCCCACGCGATAGATGAGTTTCATCTCCAGCGGCAGCGTGGCGAGCAGCGGGAGCGGCTCGGCACGGGCGGCCAGCGCGGCCGTGAGCTCCGCATACTCTTCGATCATGCGCTCCACCAGCGCGTCGTCGACCGGATGCGCCGACGCGAGCGGGGCGCGGCTCGGATCCGGCTGCAGCGGCACGCCGGTAATCGCATCCGCCTCGCGCTCGAAGCTGCGCGCGCTGCGCACGTCGAGCGCCAGCGCGACCCGCAGCCGCTCCAGGAAGGCGTGTTCGAGGTCGTTGTGGGCGCCGTCGGCGTTGCAGATGCATACCGCCACCTGGTAGGCAAGGTGCTTGAGCTCGGGACGCGCGAGCGGCGCGGCGAGCGTCTCGAGCGCGACCCGCCTCAGCAGGATGTCGCGCAGCGTCAGCGCCAGATTCTCTCCCGCGGCGGCCGAGAGGGACTCGGCCGCGCGGCGCAGCTGCGCCTGCCCGTTGCCGTCCCCGTCCGAGTCCGCGCATGCAGCGAGCAATGCCAGCTTGATCAGCGCCAGACGATCCGTTTTTGCCATGCTCCGTCTTCCCTACCGATGCACCATCTCTCTTAGAAGTCGCCCTGGGGCGAAGTTCCGGCGATCCGGCGCTTTTCGAATCGCGGGAATCCGGCATGCATGAAAGCGTCCTTGAGACCTCGCGCCCGCATATAAATTTCTATCGGGAACTTAAGAACTATAAATTGGACCTAAAAGAACGATTTCCTTATGGTGTACACGTCGCCGCAATCCCGCGACGAGCCTGCTTGAAGGATTGACATGACGACCGCCGTACTTGCCGCCCGCAAACTGCTCCAGCAGCGTGATCCGCGACTGGCGCTGGCGCTGTTGGCGGCTTTGGCGTTGACGCTGTTCGTCTTCCGCGACGCCATCGCCGCCGCGCCCGCGTTCGGCCCCGCCATGCTTGCCACCGCGTTCACCGCGCTGGCGACGGGCGCCGGCGCGCTGCCGGTGCTGTTCGTCGGCAATACGTCGGCGCGCGGCCAGAGCGCGATGCTGGGCTTCGGGGCAGGTGTTATGCTCGCGGCCGCCGCGTTCTCGCTCGTGGTCCCGGCCCTGCAGACGAGCAGCGCGGCTGTCGTCGCGACCGGTGTGGGACTCGGCGCCGCGGTGATGCTGCTCATCGACCGGCTGTTACCGCATGCGCACACGCCCGACGAGAACGGCCATCCCCGTGCAGCCCCCGGCATGTCGCGCGTGTGGCTGGTGGTACTCGCGATCGCGTTGCACAACGTGCCGGAAGGCCTGGCGGTCGGGGTGGCGCATGCCAGCGGCGCGGCCGAAGGTACGGCCGTCACCCTCGGCATCGGCGCTCAGAACCTTCCCGAAGGCCTGATCGTCGCCTGGGCCATGCACAGCCTCGGCTACAGCCGCGCCAAGAGCGCGCTGGCCGCCTTGGCGACAGGCCTCATGGAGCCGCTCGGCGCCTTGGCCGGGGTGGTGATGGTCGGCCTCTCGGCCGCCTTGCTGCCCTGGGGCCTCGCTTTCGCCGCCGGCGCCATGATCTTCGTGGTGAGTCACGAAATCATTCCGCAGTCGCATCGTCTTGGTCACGAAGGCCATGCCACCACGGGTGTGACGGCGGGCTTCGCGCTCATGCTCCTGCTCACCGGTACGCTGGCCTGACGCGCCGCACCGCATAACAAAAAAGGCGGCCCGCAGGTCGCCTTTTTATCGCACCTGGACGCCGTTTCAGGCGGCCGCGGGCTGACGCTTCTTTTGCTGGGCGGCCTTGGCGTGCATCTGCGCGTAGGCCTGATGCGCCGCGCTTTCGGCGTCGCCGACGTGGATCGGGTAACCCATGTCGTAGAGCACCGAACCGAGCGCCGACAGGCACAGCATGACGTTCTGCGAGTTGCAGGAATAGCCCATGATGCCGATGCGCCAGATCTTGCCGGCGAGCGGACCGAGGCCGGCGCCGATCTCGAGGTTGAACTCGTTGAGCAGCCGCTTGCGCACTTCCGCCTCATGCTCGAGCAGGGGCTCGGGGATGAGGATCGCGTTCATCTGCGGCAGGCGATAGCCTTCCTTCACCAGATACTTCAGGCCCATCGCCTCCAGACCCGCTTTCAGCGCGGTATGGTGGCGCTGATGCCGCGCCCAGGCGTTCTCGATGCCTTCCTCCTTGAGGATCAGCAGCGCTTCGTGCAGCGCGTAGAGGCTGTTGGTGGGCGCGGTATGGTGATAAGTGCGGGTGGTGCTGCCCCAGTAGCCGAGCAGCAGGTTCATGTCCATGAACCAGCTGTGGATCTTGTCCTTGCGCGACTTGACGTAGTCGACCACGCGGTCGCTGAAGGTCACCGGCGACAGGCCCGGCGTGCAGGACAGGCATTTCTGGCTGGCCGAATACACGGCATCGCACTGCCATTCGTCCACCAGCACCGGCGAGCCGCCCAGCGAGGTGACGGCGTCCATGATGGTGAGCGCGTCGTACTTGTGCGCCACTTCGATGAGGGTCTTGGCGTCCGACTCCACGCCGGTGGAGGTCTCCGCGTGCACGAAGGCCACGACGCGCGCTTCGGGATGCTTCTTGAGCGCGTCCTCCAGCTTGTTCGGGTCGCAGGGCTCGCCCCATTCGTCCTCGACCACGACCGGCTTGGCCCCGCAGCGCTCCACGTTCTCGATCATGCGCCCGCCGAACACACCGTTGCGCATCACGATCACGGTATCGCCGGGCGCCACCATGTTGACGAAGCAGTATTCCATGCCCACCGAGCCCGGTCCGGAAATCGGGAAGGTGAGGGCGTTCTTCGTCTGGAAGGCGTAGCGCAGCAGCGCCTTCAGGTCTTCCATCATCTCGACGAAGGCCGGGTCGAGATAACCGATCGCCGGCAGCCCCATGGCGGCCATGACGCGCGGGTTGATCTCCGACGGCCCCGGGCCCAACAGGGCACGCTGGGGTGGATGGAAGGATTTGATGCGCTTGGGAGGCGCGTAAGGATTCATGATGTCACTTCCTACGAACGTAGGTCCGAAAAGACTGTCTTCCTCGCCACGCGATTTGACGCGGATGGGCTTGCGCGCGTTGGCTTCGTTGAGGACTTCGACTGCGGCGATCTGCCCCTCGGTGAGGCGCTCGATTTCCATCGCCCAACGCGAAGGGACGTAGCCGGACTTGACCCAGTTGTTGACGACGGCGCGGTCGAGCTTGAGTCGCCGGGCCACTTCGGCCTGGCTGCCAAACAGTGCGACTAGACGTTCAGCGCAGTTCATACGGGGCTGGGACTCGCTCGCCCGCCGGACCGGTCCGGTCGAGCGCGGCGCGGTCGGTGAGCAATGCGCGAGTTTGCCGCATCAAGATGAATTTGACAAGTAAAATTCTACAGATCTCTAAAAGGAATCCCGCTCGATCAATGGGATAGCCACGGACGGCGCGAACTCGTCCTGGTCGAACGCCTTGTCGCCCTCGGCCCACGCCACGCCGGTCGCCGCCACGGCGGTGAAGTCGAACAGCTTCCGGTCAAGCAGATGCGAGGGGCGGACATCCGCCAGGCTGCGGAAGATGGTCTCGACACGCCCGGGAAAACGCTTCTCCCACTCCCGCAGCATCATCTTGACCTGGGTGCGCTGCAGGTTCTCCTGCGAGCCGCACAGGTTGCACGGGATGATCGGAAAACCGCGCACCGCGGCATAGGCCTCGAGATCGCGCTCCCTGACGTAGGCGAGGGGGCGGATCACCACATGACGGCCGTCGTCCGACACCAGCTTGGGCGGCATGGCCTTCAGCTTGCCGCCGAAGAACAGGTTGAGGAAAAAGGTCTCCAGGATGTCGTCGCGGTGATGGCCCAGCGCGATCTTGGTCGCGCCCAGTTCGCCCGCCACCCGGTAGAGCACGCCGCGGCGCAGCCGCGAGCACAGCGAGCACATCGTCTTGCCTTCGGGGATCACCCGTTTGACGATGCTGTAGGTGTCCTGCACCTCGATGTGGAAGGGAATGCCCAGCGAACGCAGGTAATCGGGCAGCACGTGCTCGGGGAAACCCGGCTGGCGCTGGTCCAGATTGACGGCCACGATCTCGAAATCCAGCGGCGCGTGCTCGCGCAGCCGCATGAGGATGTCGAGCAGCCCGTAACTGTCCTTGCCGCCGGACAGGCACACCATGACGCGATCGCCGGCACGGATCATGTCGTAGTCGGCGATCGCCTGGCCGACGAGGCGGCGCAGACGCTTCTGCAGTTTGTTGGCCTCGTAGGCGGCCTTCTGCGTCAGCACAGCGGAACGGCCAACAGCGGCCATCCTACTCAACCTCACTCAAAACAAACTCCAAACCATCAGCGTTAAAAAGACGGCCAACAAAATTAAGTAAGTCCAATTGAAAAAATGGACCGACGGCGGACGCTTTACGGGCAACTTTGAAAGTTCCAAAGGCAATAGCGACCCCGCACCATCGAGCCCATTCCCAACCTCTTCGTCAAAGCATCCCATCGCACGCTCATATCGAATGAGACGCTCTACGCACTGCGCGTATAACGTAAATAGCGTCCAGACCAACGCGAGGCCAACGATGCACAGAACAATGGGAACCATCATCGCCAATGAGCGCACTACGCCGGCCACTTTATCTGAGAAAGCGATCCCTAAGAATGCCAGCGAGATGGTGACAATAAAAACGTTAGTATTTACAAGTAGCGCCTCATAGTGCCGCGCCCATTGCTGCGCTTCTACATAAAGCCGGTCTATAAGCACTAGTGGTGTATTCGGTGCACTTTTATTCATTTCATGCGTTGCTGGTTACCAAACCCGCACCCCTTCATAAGCGTTAGAAACTGATATTACGACCACCATCTACGCTTATTACCTGACCAGTGATATAGCTTGCTTCTGAAGCTAAAAATAACACTGTACGAGCGACTTCATCTGGGTTACCAGTACGTTTCAGCAACGTTTGGGACACGACGGCGTCGCGCTCAAGCGGGTTGAATTCGGGATTATCTGGCCAAATGATAGGCCCAGGCGCGACGGCGTTTACCCGAACCTCGGGGCCTAATTCGACGGCTAGGGAGCGCGTTAGGCCAACCAAGGCGGCCTTAGCCATACTGTAAACGACATAGCGCTTAAGAGGCCGTTCAGCATGGATATCAGCAATATTGATGATACAGCCGCTAGTCGACTTCAATTCGGCACTGGCTGCCTGCGATAGAAATAACGGCGCCATTACATTTACATGTACCAGATTTTCCCAGTCACTTTCGCGTATTTGGCCAATCGGTGTGGGATAAAACGTGGATGCGTTATTTACGAGTACATCAAGCCGCCCGAAATGCGTCATAACCGCATCAATCAACCCCGATACCGCGCTGATGTCTCTCAAATCGGCTTTTGTAATGACTACCGACCCGGTACGCACACTGTTTAGTTCGCACTGCATAACTTCTGCTTCTCGGGCCGCTGTGTTGTAATGCAACATAATCGCCGCACCAGCGGCATGCAACCGTCGAACGATAGCGGCTCCAACGCGTTTTGCGCCACCCGTGACTAAAACAACTTTGCCAGCCAGGCTTTTTGACATCCCCTCGCCATAGTCCACTTACTTAGGATATTGATAATTCTATCGGAGGCGCGCACCATCGCCCGATCATGCATCGCCACGACCGACTTCCGGAACCCGCCGCCGAAGCCCTTGCGCACAGCAACCGCCTGCGGCAGCACATCGAAGGCGCGATCGACGCGGCAGGCGGCTGGATTCCCTTCTCGCGCTACATGGAACTGGCGCTCTACGCGCCTGGGCTCGGCTATTACACGGCCGGCAGCCGCAAGCTCGGCCGGGAGGGCGATTTCACGACCGCGCCCGAACTGACGCCGCTGTTCGGCCATGCGCTCGCGCAACAGGCGCGCGACCTGATCGCCGCCGGGCTGCCCGACATCCTCGAAGTCGGCGCGGGCAGCGGCGCGCTCGCCGCCGCGGTGCTCGAGGAGCTCGACCGTCTCGGCTGCCTGCCGGAGCGTTATCTCATTCTCGAGCTCTCGCCCGAACTGCGCGCGCGCGAACGGGACACGCTCGCGGCGCGAGTGCCGCATCTGATGGAGCGCGTGGCCTGGCTCAACCAGCTGCCGCCGTCCTTTCGCGGACTCGTCCTCGGCAACGAGGTGCTCGACGCCATGCCGGTGGAGGTGATCCGCGTCACCGCGGACGACATCGAGCAGGCGGGCGTGGACCGCGCGCTGCAATGGTCCTGGCGCAAGGCTGAAGGCGAAGTGCGCGCCGCCGCCGAGGCGCTGGCGCTGCCGGTCGGTTACCGTACGGAAATCGGTCTCGCGGCCCGTGCCTTCGTCCGCACCCTGGGCGAGGTACTGGAGCGCGGCGCCATCCTGCTCGTCGATTACGGCTTCCCGCGTCCGGAGTACTACCATCCGCAACGTAGCGCCGGCACGCTGATGTGCCATTACCGGCATCGCGCGCACGACGATCCCTTCTACCTGCCGGGTCTGCAGGACATCACCGCGCACGTGGACTTCACCGCGATGGCGGAGGCTGCGCACGAAGCCGGACTGGACATCGCCGGCTATACCACCCAGGCGCAACTGCTCATCAATCTCGGCATCACGGAGTTGATGTTGCGCACGCCGCCCGAAGACGCGGCCCGCTACCTGCCGGCCGCCGCCGCGGTCAACAAGCTGATGTCGCCCGCGGAAATGGGCGAACTCTTCAAGGTCATCGCCTTTACGCGCGATCTGGACGAGCCCTTGCGCGCCTTCCGCGCAGGCGACCGCCTCCACACCCTCTAGGCCGCGGCCGACGACATGAGCGGGTCGGCAATCCGGTAACGCGCCCCTTTCTTGCGGCTCAGCTTGTGATTGATCAGCGCCACTAGGCTGAGCGCCTCGCCGGTCGAGAGCCCGCGGCAGTATTCGTACACGACGTGATGATGATCGGCCAGCGACAGGGTCGGCGTGTAGCGGATGAGCCGCGCCAGATCGTGCGCGGCAGCGGCAAGCCAGGCACGCCGGTGCTTCAGCTTCTCCAGATCCAGGAGCCGCACATCGGGCTCGGCGCCCATGCGCACCATCAGATGCTTGCCGGCGAGGCAATTGTGGCGGCAACCGGCGCGGTGCAAGCGCAGCAGATTGCGCGCGAGGGTTTCCAATACGGCGTTGCGCGCCGCCTCGTCCAGTCCGCCGCGGTTCGCGAACAGCTCGTCGAGATCGACGTAACCGTCGAACGCCACGGTGATCAGCACGGCCTGATAACGGCCTTCACGGACGCGCTCGCCGTAGGCAATGGGCTCCAGAGTGGGCACACCGGCCTCGCGCAGCACGCCGATGTTGCGCCATTCGCGGTAGAAGGTCGGCTTGCCGCGCAGCGGATGCGCCAGCGAGCGGTAACAGTGGTTCTCCTGGCGCTTGACGAACAGCGCGAGCGGTTCGCTCTCACCGATCACGACGCGGGTCGCACCGCTCCAGCCGCTGCGCCGCTGATTGGGTTCTTCCACCCAGTTCCAGGGCAGCGCCCACAAATCGTCGAAGCTGCGCAATCCGGCAGCGTCCAGCCGGCCGCGGTAGGCCGGCTCCACATAGAGCAGGGCATTCATGCGGCGCGCTTCCGCAGGACATACATGCGCCACATCGAGATGCCCGGCAGCAGATCGATGTGCCCGAGGATGTCGAAACCGGCTTCGCGGATCTCGCGTTCGATGGTGTCGCGCTCGAACACGAAGCGGTTCTGGTATTTGCGTTTGGGGCGCCGCGCTTCGAGCCGCTTGCGCCGGCGCGCCTGCAGATTGCCGTCCACCCAGCAGCTGAGGCAGACGGTATGCGCCGCCACGCGATGGAACTCCGCCAGCATCCGCCGGCGGTCCTCGGCTTGGCCGATGTGGTGGATCAGGCGGATGCAGACGATCGCTTCGACTGCCGTATCGGGCAGCTTGATGTCGAACGCCGAGGCCTGGAAGGTCTCGACGCGCGCCACCAGCTCGGGCGGCTGGAAGCGGCGCGCCGTCTCGATCATGTCGGCGCTGTAATCGGCCGCCAGGATGCGCCGGTCGGGACGTTCCGCAAGAACGGTCCAGAAGCGTCCGGCGCCGCAGGGGATGTCGAGCACCGAACCCGGATCGCCCATCATCGCCAGCGCCTTGCGCAGCATGCGGCGTTCCGCCCACGTGGTCAGCCGACGGCGCAGACCGCGTTGATGTTTCCTGAAGTACTCGAGCGAATGCTTCGCGTCGTACTTCTCCTGGAACTCGAGTTCCTTGTTCTCGGGCATCTCCCTCCCTCCCCGGCATTGTTATCGTTTTGGCGCCGCAGGCGCAGCGCAAGGGTAATCGAAGCCGCGGTGCCCCGGCCACGTCCGGCGCCGCGGCGTAGTGCATTTTTCGACGCCGCACTCAGTACGGTTTCGCGCCCTCCTTGACCACCAGGATGTCCTCCATGACCAGGTACTGCAGATCGCAGCCGTAGAACATGTTGAGCGCATCGGTGGGCGAGCAGATCATCGGCTCGCCGCGCCGGTTGAGCGAGGTGTTGAGGCACACGCCGTTGCCGGTGAGCCTTTCGAGCTCCACCAGCAGGTCGTAGTAGCGCGGATGGTGTTCGCGCTTGACCACCTGCGCGCGCGCCGTGCCGTCCTGGTGCACGACCTCCGGCACGCGCCGCTTCCATTCCTCCGCCACCTCGAAGGTGAAGGTCATGAAGGGCGCCGGATGCGTGGACTGCAGCATCTGCGGCGCGACGGTGTCGAGCAGGGAAGGGCAGAAAGGCCGCCAGCGTTCCCTGAACTTGATCTGCTCGTTGATGCGGTCGGCGATGCCGGGCACCGAGGGACAGCCGAGGATGGAACGGGCACCGAGCGCGCGCGGCCCGAATTCCATGCGGCCCTGGAACCAAGCGACGGGATGGCCGTCGGCGAGGATGCGCGCGACGCGCTGCGGCACGTCGTCGATCCGGCGCCAGTTGGGTCGCGCCGGGTGCTTCGCGCAGGCGGCGATGACCTCCTCGTTGGTGTAGCTCGGCCCGAGATAGACGTGCTCCATCTTCTCGACCTTCACGCCCCGCTGCACCGTGGACCACGCGGCCGCGCCGAGCGCGGTCCCGGCATCGCCCGAGGCCGGCTGCACGAACAGCTCCTTCACCTCCGGCCGCGCGATGATGCGCTGGTTGAGCTTGACGTTGAGCGCGCAGCCGCCCGAGAACACGATCTTGCCGGTCTCGCGGATGATGTCACCGAGGTAGTAGTCCATCATCTCCAGCGCGAGCTTCTCGAACAGCGCCTGCACGCTCGCGGCGTAATGGACGTAGGGATCGTCGGCCACGTCGCCCTGGCGCCGTGGGCCGAGCCATTCCACCAGCTTGGGCGAGAAGTAAAAGCCCTTGCCGTTCTCCTTGTAGCGGCGCAGGCCGATGACGTTGACGAGTTCGGTGTTGACGACGAGCTCGCCGTTCTCGAATTTCGCCAGGCGCGAAAAGTCGTACTTGTCCGGGTCGCCGTAGGGCGCCATGCCCATGACCTTGTACTCGCCGTCGAGCATCTCGAAGCCGAGATACTCGGTCAGCGCCCCGTACAGCCCCCCGAGCGAATCCGGATCGTAGAACTCCTTGATCTTGGTGATCCGGCCGTTCTCGCCGACGCCGAAGAAGGTCGTGGCGTATTCGCCCTTGCCGTCGATGCCGAGGATGGCGGTCTTTTCCTCGAAGCCGCTGCAGTAGTAGGCGCTGGCCGCATGCGCGAGATGGTGTTCGACCGGGTCGATCTGCACCTTGCGCGGATCGATGCCGAGCTGTACCAGCGCCCACTCGATGCGCTGGCGGTAGCGCCGGTAGCGGCGGTTGCCGTTGAACAGTGCGTCGAGCGCACGGTCGGGGGCGTACCAGTAGCGGCGCGCGTAATGCCAGCGCGCCGGCGTGGTGAGGGGAATGGGCGCGTAGGGAATGGACACGACCTGCACGTCGCTCGGCTTGATGCCCGCTTCGGCGAGGCAATAGCGCGCCGATTCGATGGGCATGCGGTTCTTCGCGTGCTTGTCGCGTACGAAACGCTCTTCCTCCGCGGCGGCGACGAGCTTGCCGTCGATATACAGCGCCGCCGAAGGATCGTGGCTCAGGGCGCCGGAAAGGCCGAGAACGATGAGTGACATGGTTCAGCTTCCACTTACTCGGGCACGGCCATGCCGCGCTGCACGGCCGGCCGGGCGCTGATGGCCTCGAACCAGCGCTTCACGTTGGGGTAGTCGTTGAGGTCGGTCTGATGCCATTCGTAGCGCGCGACCCAAGGATAGGTGGCGATGTCGGCGATGGAATACTCGCCTGCCAGATATTCCACTTCGGCCAGCCGCCGGTCGAGCACGCCGTAGAGCCGGTCCTTCTCCTTCCTGTAGCGCTCGATGGCATAGGGCACGTGTTCGCTCGCCGCACGCAGGAAATGGTGCAGCTGCCCGAACATCGGGCCCACGCCGCCCATCTGGAACATCAGCCACTGCAGGGCCACGAAACGGCCGCGCATGTCTTCCGGCAGCAGTTTGCCCGTCTTGGCGGAAAGGTAGATCAGGATCGCCCCGGATTCGAACATCGCGATGGGCTTGCCGTCCGGACCGTAGGGATCGACGATGGCGGGAATCTTGTTGTTGGGGCTGATCTTGAGGAACTCCGGATCGAACTGCTCGTCCTTGCCCAGATCCACGGGATGCACGCGATAGGGCAGCCCGACTTCCTCGAGCATGATGGAGACCTTGCGTCCGTTCGGCGTCTTCCAGGTGTACAGATCGATCATCCTTCCTCCGAATTAAGGCCGGCTAGCGGCCAGGATTGTATTGCCGCTCCAGTTGCGCAAGCCTGGGCCGGATGGCAGTCCCGATGTGGATTTGCGGACTGGAGGGCTCGAGCCTTTCCTGTCGCTCCCATTCGACGATGCGCTCGCGCGCCCGGTCGAACGCCTCGACGAACGAGAACGTCTGGCGCAGCGCCTCGGCGAAGAAGGCCTGGCCGAAATAGGTGTAGTCGCGTCCGCTCTCGCAGCCGAACGAAGGGCTGTCGGCATCGGCCGCGGTGATGACCAGGGTGTAATCGTCCCGCAGCGCGTTCACGAAGCCGCCCGAATAACAGGCGGACACAACAAGCACCTTCCACTTGATGCCGCTGTCGGCCAGGATGCGCGACAGCACGGCGGGGGTGAGCTGTTGCAGCCTGAGCGGCGGCAGCTCGAAGGCCAGTTCGTGCCGCTCGTCGCCGTGGGTCGTGATGAAAAGGAACAGCATATCCTCTTCCGGATTCATCACGCGCCCCAGGTGCTGCAGCGCCGTGCGCAGATTGGTCGCCGTGGCCACCGGCAGCTCGGCAAGGGTCTGCGGGCTGTTCGCCAGCACCAGCGAACGCCCGGCGGTGCGGAAACGCTCGTCGAACAATTGCCGCACCGCCATCACTTCGCGCACGAAGACGTCTTCCGAGGCGTAAGGCGCGACGCCGAGGAAATACAGGTCCTGATGTCCCGCGCGTTCGGGTTCGAGCTGCGCCAGCGCCTCCTCGAGCAGACGCGGCTGCAGATGGAACAGGGATTCGTCGGCCACGCTCGGTGTGTCCGCCTGGCCGGACTCTTCCGCGGCAAACCAGAGCTGGGGGCGCGGCACGAAGAACGCGAACACCCCAACCATGAGCACCAGCACGCCGCCCGCGTACACCGTGCGCACGCCGCGCCAGCCACCGAACAGCCACAGCGCGCGCAGCGCGACCGCAAGCCACCAGCCGATGAAGACATAGACCAGCGACAAAGTCCGCACCGGCTGCGCGCCGATCCAGGCCCCGAGGGGGTCCACGCTCAGCAGCAGCGTCACCGCCTCGAACAGCGGTTCGGCAGCGCAGAGCGCGACGGCAAGGGGCAGCAGCAATTCGCCCCGGCCGAGCAGGCTGGCGGCGAGCAGGCAGGCAAGCAGCAACAGCGGCACATGACTCAGCAGCACGGGCAGCGCCGCCGCGTTCAACATGCCCGGCCAGCCCTGCTGGACCAGGTCGCCGCCCAGCGCAACCAGCGCATTGAAGCCGACGAGCAGCGCGAACTGACCGGGCGAGACGCTGAAATCCGAGGGCTTCACCGGCAGGAAAAGGGCCAGCCGGATGCCGCTGAGGAGGTTGCGCGCAAGGCCCGCAAAGAGCGGTGCGTGGACGGACGACATGGAAGAGTGAAGGTGGAACAGGCCGGCGATTTTAGCCTAGCGGGCCGCCGTTCCCTGAAGCGCGGCCTCTGCGGCGGCGACGCGCGCCTCACGGACCGCTTCGGCGATGCGCGAGGGGTGCCGGCGCGCAACGGCGCCCGCATCGACGCGCCGCGCCGCATCCAGGGCGGTCCCGAGACGCATCCGCGCAGGCTCCAGACTGCGCCCGCGCGCTTTCGCATCGCAGGCGACGGCGTCCAGCAGGGACGCATAGCGCTCGGGACGGCGGAAGGCGTCCACGTCCTGCAACAGGCCGACGAGGGTCGCGGCATCCTGCGTTTCAGCCGCTTCGAGCGCACGGCCGTGGCGCGCGGCCAGAATGGCCAGATCGCGGCAGTCGCCCGGCGCCCGCAGGCGTTCGCACGCGGCCTCCACGGTTTCGGGCGTCGCGCCCGCCCACAGCGCGGCATAGCGCACGGGAAGCGCCGCGCGGCGATCGGCCGCCTCGTTCAGCGCGGCGAGCGCTCGGGCGGCATCCAGAGCCTGCCACTCGGGCAGCACTCTGGTGAGCGCGCCGCATTCGTCAAGCACCGTGAACATGCGCGCGGGCCGCTCCTCCATCAGTCCTTTGGCGAATTCCTGCCATACCCGTTCCGGCACCAGGGCGTCGACCTCGCCGTTGTCGACCATGGTGCGCATCAGCGCCATGGTCTCCGGCGCGACGCTGAAACCGAAACGCGCAGCAAAGCGCGCGACGCGCAGGATGCGCACGGGATCTTCGACAAAAGCCGGGCTCACGTGGCGCAGGATGCCCGCGCGCAGATCGGCAAGCCCGCCGTAAGGATCGATCAGGTTGCCGTGCTCGTCCTGGGCCAGCGCGTTGATGGTGAGATCGCGCCGCGCAAGGTCCTGCTCGAGGGTGACGTCCGGCGCGGCATAGAACTGGAAGCCGGTGTAGCCGCGTCCGGTCTTGCGCTCGGTGCGCGCCAGCGCGTATTCCTCGTTGGTCTCCGGATGCAGGAAGACCGGGAAATCCTTGCCGACCGGGCGGAAGCCGCGCGCGATCATCGCCTCCGGCGTGGCCCCCACCACGACGTAATCGCGGTCCTTCACCGGCATCCCCAGCAGCTGGTCGCGCACGGCGCCGCCTACGGCGTAGATCTTCATGGCAGCGGCCGCTCGAACTGTTCGAGCACCTCGGCCTCGAGTTCGGCGTCACGCCGCCACGCCTGCATCGCCGGCAACGCGAGCATCGTCTCGCAGTAGCGTTGCGCCGCCTCGGGCATCGGCACGGAATAGCCGGTCATGCGCCAGACCACCGGCGCATACATCGCATCGGCGATCGTGAAGCGGCCGAAGAGGAAATCGCCCCGGGCACCGTAGCGCGCGCGGCAATCCGTCCAGATCTGCAGCACCCGGTCGATGTCGCGCTGCACTGCCTCCGGCCACTGCCGCGGCGGATAGACCTTGCGGCAGTTCATCGACAGCGCTTCGCGCATGGCCGCGAAACCGGCATGCATTTCCGCGCTGATCGAACGCGCATGAGCGCGCAGCGCGGGCTCGGCAGGCCAGCCCTGCGTTTCGGGATGGCGTTCGGCCAGGCATTCCAGGATGGCGAGCGAATCCCAGACCACCGTGCCGTCGGCGAGCAGCACCGGCACCTTGCCGGCGGGCGAATGACGCAGGATTTGCTCCTTCGAGCCCGGCGCGTACAAGGAAACGCGGCGCTCCTCGAAATCGAGGCCGTGATGGGCCATGAAGAGCCATGGCCGCAGCGACCAGGAAGAATAGTTTTTGTTGCCGATCAGCAGGACGGGGCGGTTCATGGTTCGCGCCAGGTACGGCCGGCGTAGTTGCGGAAGGTGAAGTAGCGCACGCGCGGATGTCCCGCGGCAAGATAGGTGGGTGCGACCGCTTCGAGCGGCGTGGCGCGGATGCCGAAGGGCAGCGGCGCGTCGGAAACGTTGTCCACCTTCATCGAATAGTAGTTGTCGCGGCTGAGCAGCTTGCCAGGCGCGAACTCCATCAGCATCGCCTGCAGATAGGAGGCGCGCGGCCCGAGCGGCAGGATCGGCCGCGGATGTCCCGAAACCGTGCCCGCGTAGCGCACCAGTTCCTCCAGCGTATAGACCGCCGGCCCGACGAGATCGTAAGCCCGGCCGTAGCTGTCTTCGCGCCACAGGCTGCGCGCGAAGGCTTCGGCGACGTCGCAGACGTACACGGGCTGGAATTTCGCTTGCGGCGAGCCGAGCGCGATGACGGGCAGCTTGCGCTGCAGCCTCGCGAACAGGTTGAGGAAGCTGTCCTCCGGCCCGAACACCACCGAAGGACGGAAGATGGTGGTGTGCAGGTAACCGCGCGCGCCGACCACCACGGCTTCGCCGTCGCCTTTGGAGCGCAAATAGGCGCTCGGGGCGTCGGAGGCGGCCTTGAGCGCGCTCATGTGCAGAAGACGGGGCACGCCCGCGGCCCGGCAGGCCTCGATCACGCGGCTCGGCAGCTCCACGTGGGCCGCGGCGAAGCCTGCGCCGTAGGGTTTGCCGCGGCCGTCCTGGAGCACGCCGACCAGATTGATGACGGCATCCGCGCCCTGAAACAGCCGCCGCAGCACGGCGGCGTCGTGCACGTTCGCCTCGACGACTTCGACCGTGGGCAGCACCAGCAGGTGCTTCGCGCGCTCGGCGCGGCGCGTCGGCACGCGTACGCGGTGATGGTCGCGCACCAGGCGTTCGACGAGATGGCGGCCGATGAATCCGCTGCCGCCGAGGACGACGATGTCAGCCACGGCCCACCTCGATCGGGTGTTCGGAACGAGCGGGTTCAAGGAAGCAGACGAAGATCACCGGCTTTATTCCTCCTGCACGAAAAACGGGCACCGCCGCCTGCGGCGGCGGTGTCGCGGCTATTGTAGCCCCGCCTGTCCGGTGATCGTGGGCGTGTAGCCTTCTTCGGAGGTGCGCGGCGGAATGATCCCCAGGCGCTGCTTGAGGCCCGCGGCCTTGCCGCCGTAGAGCGCGGCGTAGAAGGAGGCGTTGGTCATTACCTTCTTCACATAATCGCGCGTCTCGGTGAAAGGAATGGTCTCGACGTAGATTGCGCCTTCCAATTCACGGTCCGCCTTCCAGCGCCGGGCACGGTTGGGGCCGGCGTTGTAGGCCGCGGCCGCGAGCACCGGATGACCGTCGAGCGAATCGAGCACGTAGCGCAGATAGCCGGTGCCGAGCGCGATATTGGTGTCGACGTCGGTGATCCGGTCGGGGTGGTAACCGATGCCCATGCGCCGCGCGATCCAGCGCGCGGTGGCGGGCATCACCTGCATGAGGCCCATCGCGCCCGCGGACGAGCGCGCCTGCGTCACGAAACGGCTCTCCTGCCGCACCAGGCCGAGCAGCCAGTATTCGTCGAGATCGTAGGCCTGCGCCTGCGCGGCGAAGCGCTCGCGATAGGGAGCGAGGAAGCGCAGCCAGTAGTCGTGCAGCTGCCGGGTCCGTTCGGCCGTGGCGATGGCGCGGTCCCACAACTCGCTGCGGCGCGCGAATTCGGCCACCGCAAGCAACTTGCGGTCGTCCATGTCGCGGATCGCCCAGTTCCATTCGCGCACCGCCTCGAGCCACAGATCGGCGTCGAACAGCGCCACCGCACGACGCAGGCCCGGATGCTCGGCCGCCGCGCGCAATTCCGCTTCGTCCGGTCGATGCCGCTCCTGCGGCACCACCAGCGGGCGGCCCAGCTCCTCTTGCGCGAGCTTGCCGTAGAAGTGCGGCGCGCCGGCGATGCGCTCGTATTGCGCCACCGCCGCGTCGTGGCGGCCGAGCGCGGCCATGGCGCGTGCGGACCAGTAGATCCACACCGGTTCGTTGCGCAGCGCCTCCGGCAGACGTTCGATCGAACGCGCCACTTCCGCCCAGTCGCCGGCACGCATCGCCGCGCGCACCCGCCATTCGATCTGCTCGTCGCTCAGGGGCGCGGCATCGGCACGTCCGTACCATTCGAGCGCCTGAGGCAAGTGGTTGAGCGCGGCACGGAAAGCGAGCTGCCCCCATACGTAGGC
>Ga0207747_1000227_pt1 | contig 71947 bp, 67 predicted proteins | sample HigsolmetaGSP11D_FD_184839 | JGI IMG/M metagenome (GOLD analysis project Ga0207747, IMG submission 184839) | High solid enriched microbial communities from the Joint BioEnergy Institute, USA - SP1-1-D (SPAdes) | ecosystem: Engineered > Bioreactor > SSF (Solid state fermentation) > Aerobic >...
TCTCAGGTCGGCTACGCATCGTCGCCTTGGTGGGCCGTTACCCCGCCAACTAGCTAATGCGCCGCGGGCCCATCTGTAAGTGATAGCCGAAGCCATCTTTCCATTTTCCGCCATGCGGCGGAAAAATCTATCCGGTATTAGCCCCGGTTTCCCGGAGTTATCCCAGTCTTACAGGCAGGTTGCCCACGTGTTACTCACCCGTCCGCCGCTGGGCTTTTAAAAAAGCTTTTAAAAACCCCGCCCGACTTGCATGTATTAGGCACGCCGCCAGCGTTCGTCCTGAGCCAGGATCAAACTCTCGATAAAAGATGTTTGATAAAAGCTCGTTAGACGTTTCGTTTTGTTCAGTTTTCAAAGACCAATCATTTCGTTGTAACGACTTTTATATAGTAACATATTCAGCAGGACGCGTCAACCTCTTTTTTTATCACAGAAGCGACAATTAAGCTCCTGCTTAAAAAGAACAATTTCTATTATACTCGTTTTACGATGAATAGCAATAGTTTTTTAAAGTTAAATTTTGCAAATTACAAAACTGCATGTGAAGCTTGGGCAAAGCTATGCCGCGGCAGTCAACAACATCCCGCGGTAACATTAAAGCAGCACCCGAACCGGTTCAGCGCCAAAAACGCATTACTTGATCATTTCTTTTATAAACAAATCGCGCCGGGTTTCCAAATCGACCATTTCATCGCTGCTTAAAATTTTTACGAGCGGTTTGATCGGGGCGGATGGTTTCGTATAAATGACTTCCGCTACTTCATTATTCGATAAAATGACTTTCGTTCCGATCGACAAATGAGCAACAAGGCGTATTAAAGCGTTTACGACAGAAATATCGAATTCCCCGAAATGGTCCTCCAACAATTCTTCAATTGCCTGAAACGGGATTTTCTTTTTTTTGTATATATGGTCGCAAACAATTGCATGATACACGTCTGAAACAGCAACAATTCTTGAGAGGATCGGAATTCTGCCCGGATTTTCCCTAAAAGGATAGCCGCTCCGGTCCAGGCGTTCATGATGCTGCAAAATAGCCAGCTTCGTTTCCGATTTGAGCAGGGATGTGTGTTGGACCATTTGCAGCCCGTACACAGGATGGCTTTTGATTTCTTCAAATTCCGTTTCCGTCAAAGGGTCTGTTTTTTTCAGCAGATGCTGCGGGACTTTTGCCATTCCGGCATCAGCCAGGCATCCGGCTAAAGCAGCCTGGTAGCAGGCGCCTTTTTCCAAGTTTAATTTTTGGGCGATAGCGCCGCTTAACAGCCCTACAGAAACGGCATGGTGGTACATATATTCTTCTTTCGTGGAATAGCGGTGGATCAACCTGATATTGGACGGATCCTTTTCAATGTATTGGAAAAGCGGAATAAAGTAATCCCGGACTTCCCCGACGTTTACTTTCGAGCCGGCCTGCCAGCTTTGGAAATTTTTCTTGTAGCTGTTTACGGCAGCGTTATACAATTCCTGAAAACCGGAAGGCAGTTTTTCCATGACAGGGTTCATTTGTTTTTCTTCCGCCCCGCAACCCTGTCCGGCATTTTGAAATTGCCCCACTGATACTTCTTCTATATCAAACTCTTTCAGGACATTGATCATCCGCCTTGTCAAAAGCGTCCCTTTCGGCATAATAGGGTGAGCTGTTTTTCCCATTACATCTTCCGATAAAACATATCCCGGGATTAAATCAAAAACTTTTATTTTCAAACTTTCTCCCCCCATAAAAATCACGCGCATGATGTTGACAATATTTTACCAAAAAAAAGGAGCATTGTGTAAATGCTCCTTCAAAAACCTGTTATTCCTGCTCGGTTTCTTCAACCGGATCGGAATGCTTTTCTTCTTCATCTTTTTCTACTTTCGCGACGGTTGCGACATATTCATCATCGCCAAGGCGGATCAGTTTAACGCCCATTGTGTTCCTGCCTAGCACAGAAATATCGTCGACAGCCATGCGGATCAGGACGCCACCGCCTGTGATCAGCATCAAGTCTTCGTCCCCCGTTACGGTTTTCACTGCGACAAGCGGCCCGTTTTTGCTTGTAATATTGCATGTTTTCAAGCCTTTTCCCCCGCGGCTTTGGATGCGGTATCCGCTCCCTTTTGTCCGTTTGCCGTAACCGTTGCGTGTAACGATCAAGACGTCGTCATTTTCCTCCAAGATTTCCATTCCGACCACTTCATCACCGCCGGTTAATGTGATCCCTTTTACACCGGTTGCCGACCTTCCCATCGGCCGGACGTCCGTTTCCGGGAAGCGGATCAGCATGCCGTTTTTCGTGCCAATAATGATGTCTTTATGGCCGTCCGTCAGTTTTACGGAAATCAGTTCATCCTCTTCTTTCAAATGGATCGCAATTAAACCGTTCGTCCGGATGTTTGCAAAATCGGAGACAGGTGTGCGTTTTGAAATGCCGTTTTTTGTGGTAAAGAATAAAAACCAGTCTTCGCCAAACTCTTCGACGCGGATCATCGTATTGATCGATTCATCTTTATCGATTTCAAGCAGGTTCACGATCGGAATGCCCTTCGCCGTCCTTCCGTATTCCGGAATTTCGTACCCTTTCTTTTTATAAACTTTTCCTTTATTCGTAAAGAAAAGAATCGTGTCATGGGTGGATGTCGTTAAAAGGTGTTCGACAAAATCATCTTCGTTCGTGCCCATGCCCTGCACGCCGCGGCCGCCGCGTTTTTGGCTGCGGTAAGTCGAAATCGGCAGGCGTTTGACATAACCGTTATGCGTCAGTGTAATGGCGATGTTTTCTTGCGGGATCAAATCTTCGTCCTCGATCTGGTCTACATTGCCAGCGACGATTTCAGTGCGGCGTTCGTCATTATACCGCGCTTTGATTTCAAGCAGTTCTTCGCGGATGATTTCAAGCACTTTTTCTTCGTCCGCCAAAATGGCTTTCAATTCAGCAATCAATTTGATTAAACCCTGGTACTCTTCCTCAATTTTTTCGCGTTCCAAACCGGTCAGACGCTGCAGGCGCATATCCAGGATCGCCTGGGCCTGCTTTTCGGATAAGGAGAATTGCTCCATCAAGCCGTTGCGGGCAATTTCCGTCGTCTGGGAAGATCGGATTAATTGGATAATCGCATCGATATGGTCGAGTGCAATGCGCAAGCCTTCCAAAATATGGGCGCGGGCTTCCGCTTTTTTCAAATCAAATGCCGTTCTGCGCCGGATGACTTCTTCCTGATGGTCCAGATAATGGCGGAGCGCCTGCTTTAAATTCAATACTTTCGGCTGTCCGCCCACAAGCGCAAGCAGGTTAATACCGAATGTCGTTTGCATCGCGGTATGCTTGTACAAATTGTTCAGGATGACATTCGCATTGGCATCGCGCCGGACTTCGATCACAATCCGCATGCCGCTGCGGTCAGATTCATCGCGCAGGTCGGTAATACCGTCAATCCTTTTTTCATGGACGAGTTCGGCAATCCGTTCAATCAGTTTGGCTTTATTGACCTGGTAAGGGATTTCTGTCACAACGATCGATTCTTTGCCGTTCTGCTTCTGTTCAATTTCAACGCGCGCCCTTAACGTAATCGAGCCTCTTCCGGTTTCGTAAGCGCGACGGATTCCGCTCCTGCCAACAATTAAACCGGCCGTTGGGAAATCCGGGCCGGGGATGTACTCCATTAATTCTTGAATCGTAATATCCGGATTTTTGATTAAAGCAAGGATCCCATCGATCACTTCGCCGAGCTGGTGCGGCGGAATGTTCGTAGCCATGCCGACCGCGATGCCTGAAGACCCGTTCACCAAAAGGTTCGGGAAACGGGCAGGCAGGACGGACGGTTCTTTTTCCGAACCATCGTAGTTGTCCTGGAAATCAATTGTATCTTTGTTAATATCGCGCAAAAGCTCAAGAGAAATCTTTGACATCCGCGCTTCCGTGTAACGCATGGCGGCAGCCGGATCGCCGTCGACTGAGCCGAAATTGCCGTGCCCGTCGACAAGCATATAGCGGTAGCTGAAATCCTGCGCCATACGCACCATCGTTTCGTATACGGCAGCGTCACCGTGCGGATGGTATTTCCCGATCACTTCACCGACAATACGCGCCGATTTTTTATAAGCTTTATCCGGGGTCATGCCGAGGTCATTCATTGCATACAAAATCCGGCGGTGCACAGGCTTTAATCCGTCCCGCACATCGGGGATGGCCCGGGAAACAATGACGCTCATCGCATAATCGAGAAAAGATGTGCGCATTTCCTGGGTTAAATTCACTTCAACAATATTCGATTCCGGTGTTTCAGCCATTTAAGCAACCTCCTTTTCTTTAAATGTCCAGGTTTTTTACGTAAATGGCATTTTCTTCAATAAAATTCCGCCGCGGTTCCACTTTATCACCCATCAGCATTTCAAAGGTGCTGTCCGCTTCAATCGCATCGTCAAGGCTCACTTGCAGCATCGTCCGGTTTTTCGGTTCCATCGTCGTTTCCCACAGCTGTTCCGGGTTCATTTCCCCTAAGCCTTTATAGCGCTGGATCGAAGGTTTCGGCTGTTCCGGAAGCTGTTTGAGCAGTTCTTCGAGGCCGCGGTCGCTGTATACATACTCCACTCTTTTCCCTTGCTGCACTTTAAACAGCGGCGGCTGGGCAATATAAATATATCCGGCATCGATTAAAGGCCGCATATAACGGTAAAAGAATGTCAATAATAACGTTCTGATATGGGCGCCGTCGACATCGGCATCCGTCATGATCACAACTTTATGGTAGCGTGCCTTGGAAATATCAAAATCTTCCCCGACACCTGTCCCGAGCGCCGTAATGATCGTGCGGATTTCGGCGTTTGACAAAATTTTATCCAAACGTGCTTTTTCGACGTTTAAAATTTTTCCGCGCAAAGGGAGAATCGCCTGGAACATGCGGTCCCTCCCCTGCTTGGCGGATCCGCCCGCCGAGTCGCCTTCCACAATGTACAATTCACTGATGGACGGATCACGCGATGTACAGTCCGCCAGTTTGCCCGGCAGGCTTGTCGATTCGAGCGCGCTCTTTCTGCGGGTCAACTCCCTCGCCTTTTTCGCCGCCACCCTTGCCCGTGCTGCCATCAACCCTTTTTCTACAATTTTTCTGGCGACAGAAGGGTTTTCCATCATAAACTTCTCGAAAGTCTCAGAAAATATCGTATCCGTAATCGTTCTTGCTTCGGAATTCCCGAGTTTTGTTTTCGTCTGCCCTTCAAACTGTGGGTTAGGGTGTTTGATGGAAACAATAGCGGTCAGGCCTTCGCGGACATCTTCCCCTGTTAAGTTCTGCTCATTTTCTTTGATGAAATTGTTTTTCCGCCCATAGTCATTGATCACGCGGGTCAAAGCCGTTTTAAAGCCTGATTCATGGGTGCCGCCTTCGTAGGTGTGAATATTATTTGCGAATGAATAAATATTACTTGTATACCCTTCGTTATACTGCAGGGAGATTTCCACATAAATGCCGTCCTTCTCGCCTTCCACATAGATCGGTTCCTCATGAAGTACTTCTTTTGAACGGTTCAAATGTTCGACATAAGATTTAATGCCGCCTTCGAAATGGTACTCATTTTTGCGCGGATTTTCCCTTTTATCCTCAATCGTAATTTTGATGCCTTTGTTTAAAAAAGCGAGTTCACGGAGGCGGGTCGTGAGAACATCATAATCAAACTCGGTCGTTTCCGTAAAAATTTCCGGATCCGGCTTGAAGTGTGTCGTTGTGCCAGTGCGGTCGGTGTCGCCAATGATTTTTAAGTCAAAAGCAGGTTTGCCGCGATGGTATTTCTGGTAGTAAATATGTCCGTCGCGATGGACGTATACATCAAGTTCCGTAGACAGCGCGTTCACAACAGATGCGCCGACACCATGGAGGCCGCCGGAAACTTTATAACCTCCACCGCCGAATTTACCGCCTGCATGCAGCACCGTCATGATCACTTCAACAGCAGGCCTGCCCATTTTTTCGTGGATCCCGACCGGAATGCCGCGCCCGTTGTCTTTTACGGTAATGCTGTTGTCTTTTTCAATAAACACGTTAATTTCATCGCAATAGCCGGCCAATGCTTCATCAATGCTGTTATCGACAATTTCCCAGACGAGATGGTGAAGCCCTCTTGAACTTGTAGAGCCAATGTACATCCCGGGCCGTTTGCGCACAGCTTCGAGCCCTTCAAGAACCTGTATCTGCTCAGCATCATAAGACTGCTCTTGTAATTGTTCTTGTTCCAATGATACCACCTGCACTCTCTCAAAAAATAAAACAGATTGTTCCGTTTATGGTTAAACCGACCACCGGTTAATTTGTGTAAAAACCCGGCCGGATTGGATAAAGTCTTTTTGTTTTGCCGTTTGTACGTTTGATTAATGCGCCGGGGGAAAGGGGCGATAAGTAAATACGGTGTTGGGTGATAATAACGGATTTAAAGCCGCCTTTTGCCAAATTGATGGTGTCTTGCCGAAAAGCCTGCAAATAATCATCGTTTATATCAGAACCATTGAGTGATCTTTGGTCCAGAATGGCAATAATCTCATCACCCCGGACTATCACATCTTCCCCGATATGAAGATACATAGGCACACCTCACCCAACAATTTTTCCGGATTTCACGGTATACATTGAAGCTTCCCGTAATGTTTGATGGTCAATCCCGTCTACGCTCGTCGTCGTCACAAATGTCTGCACCCTGCCCTGTATTGCATTGAGCAAATGGGACTGGCGGAAATCATCCAGTTCAGACAGCACATCATCTAATAATAAAATTGGGTATTCCTTTATTTCTGAATAAATCAGTTCAATTTCGGCCAATTTAACCGATAAGGCGGCTGTCCGCTGCTGTCCCTGGGATCCGAACGTATGGACATCACGGCCATTTACAATAAAAGCCAAATCATCGCGGTGCGGGCCGATCATGGTGACACCCCTGTCGATTTCCCGTTCCCAGATTTCCGCAAATTTATTTTCATACATTTTTATCATTTTTGACCAATTCAGTTCTTCTGATACATCAAGGGAAGGTTTATATAAAATCTCAAGCGTCTCAAGGCCGCGGGAAATCATGTGATGGATCGGTCCGGCCCATTCTTCCAGCAGGCGGATAAATTCAAACCTGCGCTTGACAATTTTGACGGCATTTTCAATAAACTGTTCAGTCAAAACATCAAGCATCGTCCGGTCCGTCTGCTTTTTCATTTGCAGCTGCTTTAAATAGTGGTTCCGCTGTTGTAATATTTTTTGGAACTGGCTCACATCGTACAAGTAAACGGGGGAAATCTGGCCAATTTCCATATCAATAAAGCGCCGCCTGACCTGAGGGCTTCCTTTCACGAGATTTAAGTCTTCTGGCGCAAACATTACAACGTTCATATTTCCGATATACTGGCTTAATTTTTTTTGCTCAATATGATTATATTTTGCTTTTTTGCCTTTTTTGGAGATTGTCAATTCAAGGGGGAAAGAATCATGTGTTTTGTGGATCCTACCTTTTATTTTAGCATAATCCGCGTCCCAGCGGATGAGTTCTTTATCATTCGCAGTGCGGTGGGATTTTGCCATCGCCAAAACATAAATGGATTCCATCAAATTGGTCTTCCCCTGGGCATTTTCCCCGAGAATGACATTCACTTTATTTTCAAATGGAATGGTTAACGTTTCGTAATTGCGGTAATTTGTCAGTTCCAATTCTTGTAAGTACATATTGCAACATCCTTTTTGCTGAAAACACCTGAATCAACCGCGGGTAATTTGAAACATACCAATTCCATCAATTTCAACCCGGTCATTCTCTTTCAATTTCCGTCCTCTTCTTTGTTCCAGTTCTCCATTGATGAACACTTTATGTTCGCTTAAAAACCATTTCGCCATTCCCCCGCTTTGGATGATATCGGCTAATTTCAAAAATTGGCCAAGTGTAATAGTATTTGTCGAAATATTTACATATTTTACCATATCTTCACTCTTTTCGTGTCGTCGCTAATATATAATTTTACTAAAAAATCGGCAGAAATACAAAGAATAACAAGGATTTCCGGCTGAAACCGCCTGTTTTCCTCCACCATCGGCACAGAAAAAAGCCTGTCCGTCAGAAACAGGCTTTTCCTCCCCATCAGTATGTCCGGACCGGCAAAATCAGCTGCAAAATCGTTTCGTCATTGACCGGACGGATGACAAACGGCCTCATAGCGCCGGTAAAACGAATGCTGATTTCCATGCCTTCCAATACTTTTAATGCATCTATCATATATTTTGAGCTGAATGAAATTTTCAACGCTTCCCCTTCAATTGATTTGCATTGCACACGGTCGACCACTTTTCCGATTTCCGGCGAATTCGATGTAATTTCAATTGCGCCCGGAATATTAGCCAAAGAAGACAATTTCACAACATTTGCGTTTTGGCCTTCTTTTGCCAACAAAGAAGCCCTGTCAATTGCCTGCAAAAATTCTTTGGCATTTACGATCAGTTCCGTTTTCGCATCGGTAGGAATTAATCTGGACGTATCCGGATAATTTCCTTCCAGCAGACGTGAGAAAAACAATAAATGCTTTGCCTTAAACAAAACCTGGTTGTCGGTAATGACGATTTCAACTAATTCATTTGTATCAGGCAAGATTTTATTCAGTTCGTTTAAACTCTTCCCCGGTATGACAATATTGTATTCCGCATCGGCCGCCGTTTCGATTTCCGCCGTTCTTTGCGCCAAGCGATGGCTGTCTGTTGCAATACAGTTTAACCGGTTGTTTTGAATGCTCCAGTTTACACCTGTCAAGATCGGCCGGGTTTCGGCAGTGGAAACGGCAAATACCGTCTGACGGATTAAATTTTTTAAAATATCGGCCGGAATCCGTATAACTTTATCTTCCGTTATTTGCGGCAGGTGCGGGTATTCTTCGGGATCCAGGCCTATCAAATTAAACTCCGATTTTCCAGAACGGATCATCGTCTGGAATTGGTTTACGACTTCAATTTCGACAATATCCATAGGCAATTTTTTGACAAGTTCCCCAAAAAACCTCGCTTGCAGCACAATTCCGCCGGTTTCCTGAATTGCCGCAATTTCATCCCCGTCTTCTTCTTTCGGTACGAATGATTCGATTGAAATATCCGAATCGCTTCCTGTAAAGGTAATTCCATCTTCTGAAGCAACGATTTTAATACCAGTTAAAATTGGGATCGTTGTTCTGGATGTAATGGCCTTTGATACATCTTGGACACTTTCAACCAGCCGGTCCCGCAAAATGGAAAATTTCATGGTTATTCCTCCATCCAGTGAAGCATATACTTAATAATATTTTATAAAAATAAGTAGTACTAGTAATAGAAGTTGTGAACATGTGGATAACCTATCACAAGCAACGAAATACAGTCTATCCACATGTGGACAGACTGTTTATAAACGTTCCGGTGTTATTCACAATATGCGCAGCAGCCCGTTGAAAACTATATTATCCGTTTTTGAGGATGTTTTGCAGTTCTTCAATTTTCTTTTGGAATTGCGCGTCTGTTTGAATAAGGTTTGAAATTTTTTCATGCGCATGAATGACGGTCGTATGGTCCCTGCCTCCGAATTCTTCCCCGATTTTCGGAAGTGAAAAGTCCGTCAGTTCTCTTGATAAATACATGGCAATCTGGCGCGGGAACGCGACGGATTTCGTGCGCTTTTTCGCTTTAAAATCTTCCAGTTTTACATTGTATTCTTCTCCTACAACCTTTTGGATGTCCTGTATCGTAATGGTTTTCGGCTTGGAACTTGGAATGATATCTTTTAATGCTTCTGCGGCAAGATCCGCATTGATATCCTTATTGATCAGTGATGAATAGGCGACAACGCGGATCAAGGCGCCTTCCAGCTCGCGTATATTGGTGTCTATTTGGTTGGCGATGTAAAGCATGACTTCGTTTGGAATATCCAACCCGTCCGCTTTTGCCTTTTTACGCAAAATGGCAATGCGCGTTTCAAGATCCGGCGGCGTGATGTCGGTGATTAACCCCCATTCGAATCTCGACCGCAGCCTTTCTTCCAGCGTCGGAATTTCTTTCGGGGGCCGGTCGCTTGAAATCACAATCTGCTTGCTTTCTTCATGCAGCGCGTTAAATGTATGGAAAAATTCTTCTTGCGTGGATTCTTTTCCGGCGAGAAACTGAATATCATCTATTAAAAGAATGTCGACATTCCGGTACTTGTTGCGGAATTCGCCGCCTTTATTGTCCCGAATGGAATTAATAAATTCGTTTGTAAATTTTTCCGATGACAAATATACCACTTTTGCTTTTGGGTTGTGTTCCAGTACATAATGGCCGATGGCGTGCATCAAATGCGTTTTTCCAAGTCCGACGCCGCCATAAATAAATAAAGGGTTGTAGGCTTTTGCCGGCGCTTCAGCCACTGCAAGGGATGCAGCATGCGCAAACCGGTTTCCGGATCCGATGACAAAAGTATCAAACGTATATTTTGGTATCAGCATGCTCCGGTAATCGGGGGAATCTTCCAATTTCTCCGCCGGCTTTTTTGGAGGCAGGAAAAGGTCTGCATCACCGTTGTCCTGCTGTTGTGGAATAATAAATTTTATTTCGAGCTCTTCCCCCGTAATGTCATACAAGACAGTCGTGATGAGCGGAATGTAATGGCCTTCCAGCCAATCCCTGGCAAACTCGTTCGGCACCGAAATGACAAACGTATCGTTTTTGAGTGAGTGGGCTTTTGTGGATTTGAGCCAGGTTTCGAAGCTGGGTTTACTGATCTTTTTCTCTATCACCGACAATGCTTTCTCCCAAAGATCAGCGATATTCTCCAACGCCAATCCCTCCTTTTTATCGAAAGAAAAAATCCTAAATTTTTACAAGCGCGTAACAATGTTTCGGTGAAGTAACCGGCCATTTATAAACATACATGTGAATGTATAGTGGAAAAGCATATAATAAGGAATAAAGACGGAATTTCGACACAAACCACCAATTGTGGACAACTTTATTCTACACTTCTGAATAAACTGTCCACAAGTTATCCACAAACTGTGGATGAATGAGTTATTCACAACGGTTTATTCAGGGTTAAAACACAATAATCATAACAAATAATCTTTGGTGTTGCAATGATCTTTATAAATTATCCACAATTTGAAAAAGAAGTGGAAAAAATTATGCACAAGCGTTGGATTTGTGTGAAACTTGTCAATAATTGTTGTGGATAGTCAAAACTAACGTGAAAAATATCCACAACAAGCTTTTCGTGCATGATCTGTGGATAACTGTTTCTGCTTTTCTGGCGTGTTTTAGAAAGAAGTGGAAGTTCGGATGTATCTTGACAATACGGAAAGATCATCTTTATAATAATATAGACTGTCGTTTCCGATTAGATCGAAAGCATCCTCGAGGAGGTGTCATACATGAAAAGAACTTATCAGCCAAATAAAAGGAAAAGAAGCAAAGTACACGGCTTCCGTGCGCGCATGAGTACAAAAAACGGCCGGAAAGTTTTGGCAAGACGGCGCCGCAAAGGGAGAAAAGTATTATCCGCATAACCACTGAAATCACTCAGTGGTTTTTTTAACATAACGGGGAGGACAGGCCCGGGATTCCAGGGCAGCCGCACGTTTGAAAACCGCCGTTTTTGCAAAGTGAAGGTGTTTACATTACATGAAAAAATCGTACCGTGTCAAAAAAAATGAAGAATTTCAGGAAATTTTCCGGAACGGCAAGTCTTATGCGAACCGCCAGTTTGTCGTATATGTCCTGAAAAAAGAAAATCAAAAACATTTCAGAATCGGGCTGTCCGTCAGCAAAAAGCTCGGCAAGGCCGTGAAAAGGAATGAAATCAAACGCTATATACGGCAGGTGTTTTTAGAGCTGAAAGAAGAAATCAGCCCAGGAAACGATTATATTATTATCGCTAGGAAACCAGCGGCCGAAATGAATTTCCATCAAGTAAAAAAGAGTTTAATCCATGTCCTGAAAATAGCCAATGTACTGAAAAAAAGCTAAAATGAAAGTAGACTATTGAATTATTGGGCAGCGGTGTTTGGCTGCCTTACCATAAATTTATAGAAGTAAGCGTTTTTTATCAAATTCAACGATATGTGGGAGGAAGAAACGATTGAGAAAAAGTTTTTTTCTAATTGGAATGGTGATGGCTTTCGCAGCTGTCATGGCGGGATGCACGGAATTTAACCAGGATATCACGCCGGAAAGCAAAGGGGTTTGGAACCAGTTTATCGTATATCCGCTGTCCTGGTTGATTACAAAAACGGCCCAGATTCTCGGCAACAGTTACGGGCTGTCCATCATTGTGATTACGATCTTAATCCGCCTGTTGATTTTGCCGCTCAATATTTCGCAGCTGAAAAGTGCAAAAGCTATGCAGGTCATCCAGCCGGAACTTGCAAAACTAAGGGAAAAGTATGCTTCCAAAGATGCAGTGACACAGCAAAAACTCCAGCAGGAAACGATGAAGCTTTTCCAAAAATACAACGTCAATCCGGCTGCGGGTTGTCTGCCGATTTTGATCCAAATGCCGATTTTGATCGGATTTTACCATGCCATTAACAGGACGCCTGCCATCCGTGATTCCTCTTTCCTGTGGTTCGACCTCGGATCAGCGGACTATGTGCTGGCCGCCATTGCTGGAATCACCACTTTCCTTCAGCAAAAAGTCATGATGGCGGGTGGAAATTATGATGCGAACCCGCAGATGAAAATACAAATGAACATGATGCTTTGGTTTATGCCGATTATGATCATTGTGATCGGCATTGGGCTTCCATCCGCGCTGCCATTATACTGGATTGTCGGGAATATCTTTATGATCATCCAGTCATATTTCATTAATAACCCGGAAACTGCGATGCCCGCGCAAAACGCAAAAGCCAGGGGGACGAAAAAATGAATGAAGTGACCACAACAGGGCAAAGTGTAGAAGATGCCGTCAATCAAGCGCTCCTTACGCTAGGTGCCGAAAAAGAAAATGTGGAAGTTGAAATCATTGACGAAGGGAAAAAAGGAGTATTCGGCCTGTTTGGGGCAAAACCGGCTGTTGTCCGCGTGCGGGTGAAGGAAGATCCCGCAGAGCAGGTCATGGCGTACTTGCGCAATATCATGGAAAAAATGGGGGTGACTCCTAAACTACTATTGTCTGAAAATGATCGCATCATGAAAATAAATATTATAGGTGATAATTTGCCGATGCTGATCGGAAAAAGGGGTCAAACGCTAAATGCATTGCAATTTCTCGCGCAGCTTGCCGCAAATCATCGTGTTCCCCACTATGCGAAAGTGATGCTGGATGTCGGAGATTACCGGGAAAAACGGGAAGCATCTTTGGTGCAGCTTGCGGAAAGGCTGGCTGCGCAAGTCATTCGGACAAAAAGGAAAGTAAAGCTGGAACCGATGCCGTCTTTTGAAAGGAAAATCATCCACAGCGCCTTGACCAAAAACAAAAACGTCACCACTTATTCGGAAGGAACAGAGCCAAACCGTTACGTTGTCGTTGATCTGGCAAAACATTAAAAACACCGCCGCTTCCAACTTCCATTTGAAAGCGGCGTTTTTTATTGGAAGTATAAAGCGAAGTCTGCTTTGTTCACCTACCCGCTTTTTTCAGTTCAGTTCCGCGTCTATGGAATGGCTGTCGTGGGGAGGTGTATTTTTTTGCTTTTTTAAAGCTGCCAGTGAGAATAGGGAAAATAAAAATATCCACAGGGACGGATGAATCTGCTTCGATGGCGTTGTTATTCACATGTGGATAAGTTAAAATGGAATTATCGGCTTCTTTTTGGGGGTTGTGGAAAAGATAAATCATATAGCTTGTATTCGGGAAAATATTTGATATGCTTTTACGTTAGGGTGAAAAAGCCAATACGGACGATTTTAGCTTTTTATATAAATGAAAATGATAGGAAATGGGGTGAGAAAAAATGGAAATGGATACCATTGCGGCAATATCCACGCCGATGGGGGAAGGCGCAATTTCAATTGTTCGGATAAGCGGAAACGAAGCCATTGAAATTGCAAATAAACTTTTCAAAGGTGTCGGCGGCAAAAAGCTGATTGATGTTCCATCTCATACGATTCATTACGGTAAAATTGTCGATCCGAAAACGTCCGAAACGGTAGAAGAAGCCATGGTCAGCGTGATGAAAGCACCAAAGACTTTTACAAGGGAAGATGTCGTGGAAATTAATTGCCATGGCGGGCTTGTTTCCGTAAACAGGGTGCTGCAGCTTGTGTTAACAAACGGCGCGCGCCTCGCCGAGCCGGGCGAGTTTACAAAGCGAGCGTTTTTAAACGGACGCATTGATTTGTCTCAGGCAGAAGCGGTGATGGATTTAATCCGTGCCAAAACGGATAAAGCGATGAATGTGGCGATCGGGCAGATGGAAGGCAAATTGTCGAAACTGATCAAGAAACTGCGCCAGGAAATATTGGAAGTCGTTGCCCATATTGAAGTCAATATTGATTATCCGGAATACGACGATGTGGAAGAAATGACGCACCGCATGCTGAAAGAAAAGGCGCAGTATATCAAAAACGAGATTGAAAAACTGCTCAAGACAGCCCATCAGGGGAAAATTTTGCGGGAAGGATTGTCGACCGCCATTATCGGGCGCCCGAACGTCGGGAAATCGTCTTTATTGAACAGCCTTGTCCAGGAAAATAAAGCGATTGTCACGGATATTCCGGGCACGACCCGCGATGTGATCGAGGAATATGTTAATGTGCGCGGTGTGCCGCTCCGGCTGGTGGACACGGCAGGAATTCGCGAAACGGAAGATGTTGTTGAACGGATTGGTGTCGAGCGTTCACGGAAAGTGCTGAAAGAGGCGGATTTGATCTTGCTTGTCATCAATTCCGCGGAGCCTTTAAGCCCGGAAGATGAGGCATTGTTTGAAGCAGTGGAAGGCATGGATGTGATCGTCATTTTAAATAAACAGGACCTGCCGCAAAAAGTAGATACGGAAAGGGTCCGCGAACTGGCCAAAGGTGCTGAGATTGTCACGACTTCCCTTTTAAAAGAGGAAGGTGTGGACGAATTGGAAAACGCGATCGCGGCCATGTACTTTGAAGGGCAGCTGGAAGGCGGGGATATGACATATGTATCGAACAGCCGTCATATTGCGCTTTTGAACCAGGCACTGCAGGCAATTGAAGATGTTTTGAACGGTATTGAATCCGGAACCCCGATTGACATCGTTCAAATTGACTTAACTCGGACATGGGACCTGCTCGGGGAAATCGTCGGGGATACCGTACAGGAAAGCCTGCTGAACCAACTTTTCTCACAATTTTGCTTAGGAAAATAAGAAAAGCGGAAGCGCCTTGCCCAGCGGCGTACGGATTTCGCTGTTCAACAGGGATACCTGTCAGGAGAAGACAAAGAATGAAGCAATCTATAAGGATGAGCAGCTGTAACATAGAGATGGGGGCGTATGCCCGGTTTCATTTTTACTGAACAAAGGAGCGATTGAAAGAATGCGGCAATACGATGCAGGAGATTATGATGTCATTGTCGTCGGAGCGGGACATGCCGGTTGTGAAGCGGGGCTGGCCGCGGCAAGGATCGGCGCCAAAACATTAATGATTACGATTAACCTCGATATGATCGCCTTTATGCCGTGCAATCCGTCCATCGGCGGGCCGGCGAAAGGGATCGTTGTCCGGGAAATTGATGCGCTCGGCGGTGAAATGGGCAGAAATATCGATAAAACCTATATCCAAATGAGGATGCTGAATACCGGAAAGGGGCCGGCTGTGCAGGCGCTGCGGGCACAGGCGGATAAGGTCGAATACCAGCGCGAAATGAAAAAAACGATCGAAAACCAGGAAAATTTGACATTGTTGCAGGGCATGGTGGAAAAATTGGTCATTGAAGACGGCGTCTGCAAAGGGGTTGTCACAAAAACCGGGGCAAAGTTTACAGCCAAAACCGTTGTGCTGACAACCGGGACTTTCCTGCGCGGGGAAATCATTATTGGCGAACTAAAATATTCAAGCGGCCCGAACAACCAGCAGCCTTCCATTAATCTTGCGGAAAATCTCGAAGATCTTGGCTTTGACCTTGTACGGTTTAAAACCGGGACACCGCCGCGCGTGAACGGCAATACGATCGATTACAGCAAAACGGAAATCCAGCCCGGTGATCTGGAACCGCGTGCATTCAGCTATGAAACGACAAAATACATTACCGACCAGCGCCCTTGCTGGCTGACATATACGAACGAACGCACCCATGCCATCATCGACGCCAACCTCGGCCGCGCTCCGATGTTTTCCGGCATGATCAAAGGCACAGGGCCGCGCTACTGCCCGTCCATTGAAGATAAAGTGGTGCGTTTCCATGACAAGCCGCGCCACCAGCTTTTCCTTGAACCGGAAGGCCGCCATACGGAAGAAGTATATGTACAGGGGCTTTCCACCAGTATGCCGGAAGAAGTGCAGAGGGATATTTTAGCATCCATTGAAGGGCTTGAACATGCGAAAATGATGCGCCCAGGCTATGCCATTGAATATGATGCCATCACGCCGACTCAACTGTGGCCGACATTGGAAACGAAAAAAGTGAAAAACCTTTACACTGCAGGCCAGATTAACGGGACTTCCGGTTATGAAGAGGCTGCCGGGCAGGGTATCATTGCGGGAATTAACGCAGCTCGCAAAGCTTTAGGCAAAGAAGAAATTGTTTTGAAACGGTCGGATGCTTATATCGGCGTGTTGATCGACGATTTGGTCACAAAAGGGACGAGGGAACCTTACCGGCTGTTGACATCCCGTGCCGAATACCGCCTGCTTTTGCGCCATGACAACGCGGATCTCCGCCTGACCGAACTCGGCTACCGGATCGGTTTGATTTCCGAAGAACGCTACCGGAAATTTTTGGCGAAAAAACAGGCGATTGAAACAGAAATGAAGCGGCTGAAATCGGTGATCATCAAGCCGAATGAAGAAACGCAGGCGCTCATCCGGGAAGTGGGCGGCAGTGAATTGAAAGATGGAATTCGTGCTGCTGACCTTTTGAAACGCCCAGAAATGAAATATGAACATATCAAAATGCTTGTTCCGCCTGAAATGGAACTTCCCCCTGAAGTTGAAGAACAGGTGGAAATCCAGATCAAATATGAAGGCTATATAGATAAATCGCTGCAGCAAGTGGAAAGGATGAAAAAGCTGGAAGACAAGAAAATCCCTGCCGATATTGATTATGACGCCATTAACGGCCTGGCAACGGAAGCGCGTCAAAAATTAAAGAAAGTCCGCCCGATTTCGATTGCCCAGGCGTCGCGCATTTCCGGCGTCAATCCGGCTGATATTTCCATTTTGCTCGTGTATATTGAGCAGGGCAAAATTGCAAAAACGCATTAACGGGCATGAAGCCGGAATCCGATCCGGCTCCTTGCTTTTTACATATTCAAACGGAAGGATGGAAAAATGGATACCGGACAATTCGTTGATCTATTGGCTGAAAAAGGCATCGTGCTCGGCAGTGAACAGCTGAAGCAGTTTGAAACATATTATGAATGGCTCGTTGACTGGAACAACAAAATGAATTTAACGGCCATTACAGAAAAAGGGGAAGTGTATTTAAAGCACTTTTTTGATTCGGTAACGGTCGCCTTCTTTACTGATTGGAACGGCCCGTTTCAAGTGTGCGATGTCGGCGCGGGGGCAGGGTTTCCGAGCATTCCGTTAAAAATCTGTTTTCCGGAACTTTCCGTCACGATCGTGGATTCCCTCCAAAAACGGATTACTTTTTTGGAACATTTGACGGAAGCGCTTGGCCTGAAAAATGTTTTTCTGTTCCACGACCGGGCTGAAACGTTTGCGAAAAAGCCGGAACACCGTGAAAAATATGATATTGTTACGGCGAGGGCAGTGGCAAGAATGTCCGTCCTTTCAGAACTCTGCCTGCCGCTTGTTAAGAACGGCGGTCGGTTCATTGCCATGAAAGCCCTGCATGCTAGAGAGGAATTGGAAAAAGCGGAAAAAGCAATTCAAATATTGGGCGGGAAAACGGAAAATATTTACTCCTTTATTTTGCCGGTCGAGGAAAGCGAAAGAAATATCATTGTCGTGAAAAAAATCAAAGCAACGCCTAAAAAATATCCGCGTAAACCGGGCACACCGGCGAAAATACCGCTTGAATAACCGGGCAGTACTTTCGCCGGAAGTTTCCATGCCCCGCCACAAAACGGGCGGATTCTTCTTATATACTTAAGAGGTTGTTCGAAAAATCGCAGGGAGTTTAGCAGGAACTTGTCTTATAATAGAGAATAAATAGTTAGGGAGAATCTATAAGGTGGTGTACAGTGAATGAAGCATCCTTTCTCTCGTTTTTTTGGGGTGGAGGAAGAAATCGGGGAGGAATTGGAAGCAGAGAACGAAAATGAAGAGATAAAGAATATTTCCGTTTCCCATATCATTCCAAACCGGTTTCAGCCAAGAACCATTTTTAATGAGGAGAAAATCGACGAATTGGCTAGGACGATCCAAACCCACGGCATTATCCAGCCAATCGTTGTCCGTGAATACGAGGCGGGCGAGTACGAGATCATCGCTGGGGAAAGACGATTCAGGGCTGTCCAGAAATTAGGTTGGGATACGGTGCCTGCCATCATAAAAAATTTGAGTGACACGGAAACGGCCTCTGTCGCCTTAATTGAAAACCTGCAGCGGGAAGAGCTGACGCCGATTGAAGAGGCGATGGCTTACGGAAAGCTGCTCGAACTTCACCATTTGACCCAGGAAGCATTGGCACAGCGCCTCGGAAAAGGACAATCTACGGTTGCAAATAAACTGCGCCTTCTGAAACTGCCCCGGGAAGTGCAGGATGCCCTGCTGCAAAAACAGATCACGGAACGCCATGCACGTGCTTTAATTCCTTTAAAAGAACCTGAAAAGCAGGTCCGTGTCCTCAACGAAATACTTGCCAAAAATTTAAATGTGAAACAAACGGAAGATTATGTGGCCCGTTTAATGAATAAACCGGAAAAAAAAGCAAGGCCGCGCAGGCAGGTTTTCAGCAAAGACATGCGGATTGCCGTCAATACGATCCGACAATCCGTATCAATGGTCACTGATTCCGGGATCAAACTGGATTCAAAGGAAGAAGAATTTGAAGATTACTACCAAATCACGATCCGGATCCCGAAAAAGGCAAAATCATAATGAAAGAAACTTGGGTTACAGGTTTCTTTTTTTTCGACTTTCTGTAAACGAATCTTGCAAACTTTGATACAATAAGATTATGTGTCTGCCATAGCGCGGTGTATGTTTATATATTGCAATGGAAACCGGCGCATGGTTTTTTGTCCATTTATTTTAGCGTGAGGAAAAAAGGTAGGTGGCAACCGTGGGAAAAGTGATTTCTATCGCTAATCAAAAGGGAGGTGTTGGAAAAACAACCACCTCTGTCAACTTGGGTGCCTGCTTAGCATATATCGGGAAAAAGGTTTTGCTTGTCGATACCGACCCCCAGGGGAATGCAACCAGTGGGACCGGGATTGATAAAGGCGAGGTCCAGCAGTGTATTTATGACGTGTTAGTGGACGATGTGGACATAAAGGAAGTCATCCGGGCGACAACAGTGGAAGGGCTGTATTCCGTCCCTGCCACGATTCAATTGGCGGGAGCGGAAATCGAGCTTGTCCCGACCATTTCAAGGGAAGTCCGCTTGAAGCGGGCCATTGCATCTATTAAAGATGACTATGATTATATCATTATTGACTGCCCCCCTTCGCTCGGCATTTTGACTTTAAATGCCCTGACCGCTTCCGATGCGGTGATTATCCCGGTCCAATGCGAGTATTACGCTTTGGAAGGTTTAAGCCAGTTATTAAGCACTGTCCGGCTCGTGCAAAAACATTTAAACCACGATTTGATGATTGACGGGGTTTTGTTGACTATGCTGGATGCGCGCACGAATTTGGGGCTCCAGGTGATTGAAGAGGTGAAAAAATATTTCAGGGATAAAGTGTACCGGACGATCATCCCCCGCAATGTACGATTAAGCGAAGCACCGAGCCACGGGCAGCCGATCATTCTTTATGATCCGAAATCCCGCGGCGCGGAAGTATATTTAGACTTAGCAAAGGAAGTGGCGGCAAATGGCTAAAGGACTTGGAAAAGGCATTAATGCGTTGTTTGCCAATATGGACGTCGATAAAGAGGATGCCGTGCAGGAAGTCAAAATCAAAGAGCTGCGCCCGAATCCTTATCAGCCGCGTAAAATTTTCGAACCGGAAGCGCTCAATGAATTAAAAGAGTCCATTCTCCAGCACGGAATTTTGCAGCCGCTCATTGTCCGAAAAAGCATCAAAGGTTATGAAATCATCGTCGGCGAGCGGAGGTACAGGGCGGCAAAAGAAGCGAAACTGGCCACTGTGCCGGTTGTGGTCCGCGATTTATCCGATCAGCAGATGATGGAGTTTGCCGTTTTGGAAAACTTGCAGCGGGAAGACTTAACGCCGATTGAAGAAGCAAATGCTTACCAGTTTTTATTGGAAAAATTAAATGTGACACAGGAAGAACTGGCAAAGCGGCTCGGAAAAAGCCGGCCTTATATTGCCAACCACCTCCGGATTTTGTCCCTGCCGGTAAGCATCCAGGAAGCGATGTCGAGCGGGAAACTTTCGATGGGGCACGGCCGTACGTTGCTCGGTCTGAGCAAAAAAGAAAAAATGGAAGAACTTGCGGAAAAAGTCATTGAGGAAGGGTTGAGCGTCCGCCAGTTGGAAAAGCTCGTCCAGCAGCTCAATCAAAATGTTTCACGTGGAACAAAAAAAGAAAAATCGGTGAAAGATATTTTTATCCAGGAACATGAAACAATCCTCCGCGAAAAATTCGGTACAACTGTCCATATAAAACGGACGAAGAAAAAAGGAAAAATTGAAATTGAATTTATGTCCAATGAGGATTTAGAAAGAATTTTACAAATACTGGATGCCAGTTTTGACCACGAATCGTAAGGCATCCAATAGCAAAACGGGTGAAGAAATGGTACTGCTTGGAACGATTATCAACGGGCTCAGCATTATCGCAGGCTCATTTATCGGGAGGCTACTGAACCGTATTCCGGACCGCATCAAAGGAACCGTCATGCATGCGATCGGGCTTGCTGTGATGGTGTTGGGGCTCGAGATGGGGTTAAAAAGTGAACAATATATTATTGTCATCCTGAGCCTCGTGTTTGGCGCAGTGATTGGGGAATTGCTACGACTGGAAGAGTACTTGAACGCCCTCGGTGCCTGGCTGGAAAGAAAGTTTGGAGGAAATGGCCAAGGCAGTGTTGCCGAAGCTTTCATCACGGCAACGCTCGTATTTGTCATTGGCGCCATGGCAATCCTCGGCGCGCTCGACAGCGGGATCAGGGGCGACAATACCGTGTTATATACAAAATCCGTATTGGACGGCTTTACAGCGCTGATCCTGTCATCTACCCTCGGTTTCGGCGTTATTTTTTCCGCCGTGCCTGTTGTATTGTATGAAGGGGCCATTGCTTTATTTGCGAAGCAGATCAACCACCTGATCCCCTCATCGGTGTTAAATGCATTTATTACCGAAATGACGGCAACCGGCGGGATTATGATTTTTGCCATCGGTTTAAATATCGCGGGGCTCGCCAAATTCAGAGTAGCCAATTTTCTGCCGGGCATTTTCGTTGTCGCCGTTTTCATTGCTTTGCTTCATATTTACCATACGATTGCGGCGTGAAACATTTAAATCAGCTTTTTCTTCGGTTGGCTGTGTTTCAAAGAAATCATGGAATTTTGGTATTGAAGGTGAAGATTTGCGCGGCTGATCCCTGCAGCGATAAGTTTCGCCATTTTCAACACCAGGTTTAAACGGGTGTTTTGCAGGACGGTAAATTCCATAAAACCGCTGATGTTCACAATGCCGGTAATATGGATGTCGCCGACCGGAGGCAAGTCTTTTTTTACCCCCGCCCCCGGTTTAACGGGGCCGTCGCTGATTTGGATCATGCCGACGCTCTTCATTTTTCCGAGGCAGGCATCCACCGCAATCACAAAGGGGTAGCGATGTTTTTCGTAAATCATTTCAATTTTTTCTTCAAGGTTTAAAGCATGGATCGGGTTGTCCAGCGTCCCATATACTTTAAAACATTTCATCACTTTTTCTTTCAGAAAAGTGCCCGTCAAAGGACCGAGCGAATCTCCCGTGGAACGGTCGGTGCCGATACATACGATCACGAAATCACGGCCGGTGCTTTTCGGAAGCGCTGATAAAATCTGATTGGAAATGATTTCTTTTGCCATTATGTCATCGTGAAAAACCTTCACGCTGTTGCCGCTTAATTCAAACTGCCTAATTTTACGATTCATATCAGCCACTCCCTCATTGTAATAGTATCAGTATACGGAAAAAACAAAAAATCTATACATATATCTTTCTTGATATCCGCAACCCGCAGTTTTACACTTGATTCGGGCCGCTAATAAGAAGGTAATTTTTGAAAAAGCGGAGCCGGTTCTCGAGTATAGGTTGATTTTTTGTTACAATAACGATGAAAGAAAATGAAGGTTGGTGTACTATGCGTCATTTTGAGGCTTATCTCAAACATCTCGAAGCCAAATGGTTGAATGAAGATACATGGGTGAAGATCGGGGAAACGGCCTTAAAAATTGTGCTGGTGCTTCTTGTTGCATCGCTGATTATAAAATTCGGGAAAAAAGCGATCCGCAAAGTTTTTGAAGTCCGTGCAAAAGCTCCTCTCCGTTTTACGGAACGGCGAGAAGCAACATTATTAAGGCTGATGGAAAATACCTTGACATACCTCGTCGGGTTCATTGCGATTGTAACGGTTTTGTCGTTGTTGGGCATCAACGTCCAAGGGCTCCTGGCCGGCGCCGGAATTGTCGGTTTGGCTGTCGGTTTCGGGGCGCAGAGCCTTGTAAAAGATATTATTTCCGGTTTCTTTATTATTTTCGAAGACCAGTTTTCGGTTGGGGATACGGTGCAAATCGGAAAATTCCAAGGGGTAGTGGAAGAAATCGGGCTCAGGACAACAAAAATCAAAAACTGGACCGGTGAATTATACATTATTCCGAACGGAAATATTTCCGAAGTGACCAACTACTCCATCCATAACAGCGTTGCCGTTGTTGATGTCCATATCCCTTACGAAGAGAATATTGACAAGGCGGAAGCGGTCATACAGGAGCTGCTTTCGTCATTTGCCGGGCAGTATGAAGAGATCGTTTCCGAACCGGAACTTTTGGGCGTCCAGCAGCTTGGCACAACGGATGTGACACTAAGGGTTGTGGCGGAGACCATCCCGATGGAGCACTGGTATATTGCGAGGGTTTTAAAGAAAGAAATAAAAAAGGCATTGGATGAAAACCATATCCATGCGCCCTATCCGAAAATGATCACCTATTCCCGCACTGAGGAAGAACAGGCGTTAAACAGCCAATTTCTAAAGGGGGATGAACATGGAAGATAAAAATTTCGGGCTATATGATATTGTCGAAATGAAAAAGCAGCATCCATGCGGCACAAATCGCTGGAAGATCGTCCGGATGGGGGCCGATATTCGTATTAAATGCGAAGGATGCGGCCACAGCGTGCTCCTCCCGAGAAGAGAATTCACCCGCAAGATGAAAAAAGTCCTTGTCAAGCACGAAGAATCCTAACCTTTTTTTGGATAAATTCCTATAATGGGTTGGAAAAGTCGGCAACCATTGTGCCGCTGCGGTTTGATGGGAATTGAACAAGTTTTTAAGGAGTTGACCATATATGGCGTTAACAGCCGGAATTGTCGGATTGCCGAATGTCGGGAAATCCACTTTGTTTAATGCAATTACAAAAGCCGGAGCCGAATCCGCAAACTATCCGTTTTGCACGATTGACCCGAATGTCGGCATGGTCGAAGTGCCGGATGAACGGCTCGATAAACTAACGGAACTGTACCATCCGAAAAAAACCATCCCGACAACTTTTGAATTTACTGATATTGCCGGGATAGTAAAAGGCGCAAGCAAAGGCGAAGGCCTCGGGAACAAATTCCTGTCCCATATCCGGCAGGTGGATGCGATCTGCCACGTTGTGCGCTGTTTTGAAGACGAAAACATTACGCATGTAGCCGGAAAAGTTGATCCGATCAGTGATATCGAAACGATCAACCTCGAACTCATCCTTGCCGATCTCGAAACGGTGGACAAACGGATCGGCCGCGTCGAAAAAATTGCCAGACAAAAAGATAAAGATGCCGTTGCGGAATACGAAGTGCTCGCCAAATTAAAAGAAGCGTTTGAAGCGGAAAAACCGGCTAGATCTGTCGAACTGACAGAAGACCAGCAAAAAATCTTAAAAGGGTTCCAGCTTTTAACGAGCAAACCTGTCCTTTATGTCGCCAATGTCGGTGAAGGGGATATCCAGGATCCTTCCGGCAACCCGTATGTCCAGCAGGTACACGATTATGCAAAAAATGAAGGCGCGGAAGTCATCGTGGTTTGTGCACGGATTGAAGAAGAAATTGCCGAACTGGAAGATGACGAGAAAAAGATGTTTTTAGCCGAACTCGGCATCAAGGAATCGGGGCTGGACCAGCTGATCAAAGCCGCCTACAGTCTGCTCGGGCTTGCCACTTATTTTACGGCCGGCGAACCGGAAGTACGGGCTTGGACATTCAAAAAAGGCATGAAAGCTCCGCAATGCGCCGGCATCATCCATTCCGATTTTGAAAAAGGCTTTATCCGTGCGGAAACGGTGTCGTATGAGGATTTGATCCAGTATGGCAGCATTGCCGCAGCCAGAGAAGCCGGAAAAGTACGCCTGGAAGGAAAAGATTACGTTGTTCAGGACGGCGATATTATGCACTTCAGGTTCAATGTATAATAGGACTTATGAACTAAATTTCAATCATGAACTGAAAAAATCCAAACAATATGTTAAAATTGTTAACAGTCGAATAATTTTTCCTTCGGGGCAGGGTGCAATTCCCGACCGGCGGTGATGAGGGTTCCCTCAAAGCCCGTGACCCATATTCCCGGAATATGGTGGATTTGGTGAAATTCCAAAGCCGACAGTGACAGTCTGGATGGGAGAAGGATGACGCGTTAACAATTTGAATGGAACGTGTATTTCATCATGCCGTTTTGCCCCGCACAACCTCCGTGCGGGTTTTTTGCTTTTATGGTTCGGTTCTTTGGCGGAATTTTAAACAGGAGGAAATGTGGATTGCGAAAAGAAGAATATATGCAACTGGCGCTTCGTTTGGCTGAAAGCGTCTCTGGCCAGACTTCCCCGAATCCACCGGTGGGCAGTGTCGTGGTGAAAAACGGCAGAATTGCCGGCATGGCCGCCCATTTGAAAGCCGGGGAAAAGCATGCTGAAAGACTGGCTGTGGAACAGGCCGGTGTACTTGCACAAGGCGCGGAAGTATATGTGACATTGGAGCCTTGTTCCCATTACGGGAAGACGCCCCCATGCGCCGACTTTTTAATTGAAAAAGGAATCAAAAAAGTCTATGTGGCTGCCCGGGATCCGAACCCGCTTGTGGCAGGAAAAGGAATTGAAAAGCTGAAACAGGCGGGAATCGAAGTTGAAACCGGGATCTGCCGGGAGCAGGCCGAAACATTATACAGGCCGTTTTACCACTTTATTGAAACGAAAATGCCGTTTGTCACCATCAAAACCGCCATGTCGGCAGACGGAAAAATTGCAACCGAAACCCATGACAGCAAATGGATTACAAGTGAACAGGCAAGAATGGATGTTCACCAGTTAAGAAGCAGGCATGATGCCATTCTCGTCGGCATTCAAACCGTTCTTCATGACAACCCCCTTCTTACCTCACGTTTGCCCCAATCAGGGAAAAATCCTATTCGCATTGTATTAGACACCCATTTACGCATACTGCCGGAAGCAGCGGTGATTAACAAGGATGCTCCATCCGTCATTTTTTGCGGAAAAGAAGCGCCAATTGACAAAGAAATGTCGCTTAAACAAATGGGCGTTGAAGTCATCCGGCAGCCCCATGATACCCTCTCTATCCGGGAGGTTTTGCTGGAATTGGGGAAAAAGGGCATTCTGACTTTGCTTGTTGAGGGCGGCGCCGAAGTCAATGGTTCGTTTTTACGGGAAAAAGCCGTCCAGCAGCTCGTCCTTTATATCGCCCCAAAAGTGATTGGCGGAAATATGGCCCCCTCTCCTTTTGGCGGGCGCGGAATCGAAAAGATGGATGAGACTTTTCCGCTTGTTTTTGAAAAAGTAGAACAGATCGGGCCTGATCTGAAAATTACGGCTGCATTTAGAAAGGAAGGGCCGGGAAATGTTTACGGGGATCATTGAGGAAATCGGCTTCCTTAAAAATATGCGCAAAGGGCCGCATTCCCTTCAGCTCACGGTCCAAGCTTCGGACGTTTTACGGGACGTACGGGCAGGAGACAGCATTGCGGTAAACGGCGTCTGTTTAACGGTTACGTCCTATACGCAAAATGAATTTACGGCCGATGTCATGCCTGAAACTTTTCACAGCACGACGCTGTCCATGCTGAAGACCGGAAGCAAAGTCAATCTTGAAAGGGCAATGGGCGCAAACGGAAGATTCGGCGGCCATTTTGTAACGGGGCATGTGGATGGAACGGGCGCCATCTGTTCGAAGAAAAGAGAGGAAAATGCCGTCTATATCAGCATTTCTGTATCCCCCTCCCTTTTGGCGTATCTTGTCCCGAAAGGCTCTGTTGCAGTCGATGGCACGTCCCTCACTGTTTTTCGGATAGAGGACGGGGAAATGACGGTTTCTTTAGTGCCGCATACGCAGCAGCATACGATTTTAATGGAAAAAAACATAGGTGATGCTGTGAATATCGAGTGTGATATTTTAGCCAAATATATGGCGGAACTGTACCGGAAATGGGAACATCCGGAAAAAAAGAAAGATATGGCAGCGCTGCTCAAGGAGAATGGGTTTATTTAATCATTCAAAGGGGTGATAAAATTTGTTTCATACGATTGAAGAAGCAGTGGAAGATTTAAAGTCCGGGAAACTCGTGATTACAGTTGATGATGAAAACAGGGAAAACGAAGGGGATTTTATCGGTCTTGCTGAGAAAGCAACCCCGGAGATGATCAATTTGATGGCAAAAGCGGGCCGCGGGTTAATTTGTGTGCCGATTACAGCGGAAAAAGCGCGGCAGCTCGGTTTGAAACCGATGACGGCGGAAAATACCGATGCCCATAGAACTGCATTTACCGTCAGCATAGACCATGCTTCCACCCGCACCGGCATCAGCGCTTTTGAACGTGCCAAAACGATCAGGGAATTGGTGAAAGATGGGGCAATGGCAGAAGATTTTCACCGGCCGGGCCATATTTTCCCTTTGGTGGCCAAAAAAGGCGGGGTGCTGGAACGGGCCGGGCATACAGAAGCGGCAGTCGACCTGGCGAAACTGGCAGGCATGAAACCGGTTGGTGTCATTTGCGAAATTATGAATGAAGATGGAACGATGGCCCGGCTCCCGCAGCTGATGGAAGTTGCAAAAAAACTGGATGTAAAACTGATTACGATCGAATCGTTAATAGAATACAGGAAAAAACATGAGAAGCTGATCCGAAAAGAAGTGGAAATTACGCTTCCGACGCGTTTCGGGACGTTTCGGGCGATCGGCTACAAAGATTTGTTGACAGGAAAAGAACATGTGGCGCTCGTTAAAGGGGAAGTCAGCGGTGAAAAGCCGGTTTTGGCAAGAGTCCATTCCGAATGTTTAACCGGCGATTGTTTCGGGTCATACCGCTGCGATTGCGGCCCGCAGCTTGCCCAAAGCTTATCCCGGATTGAAAAAGAAGGCCGCGGTGTCCTTGTTTATATGAGACAGGAAGGCCGGGGGATCGGCCTGATCAATAAATTAAAAGCCTACAAGCTGCAGGAACAGGGTCTTGATACGGTAGAAGCCAACCATCGGCTCGGGTTTCCGGCAGATATGCGCGACTACAGCATAAGCGCCCAAATTTTAAGAGATATCGGCATATCAAAGGTCCGCCTTTTAACGAACAATCCCGATAAAATCGACTGCCTTAAGCGTTACGGCATTCAAATTGTTGAAAGGGTACCGGCCGAAACGGCACCTGTAAAAGAAAATGAAGCCTATTTGCGGACGAAAGCGGAAAAAATGGGGCATTTGCTGCACATATAGGAGGAAATGAAGATGGGAAAAGTTTATGAGGGAAATCTTGTTGGCACAGGTTTAAAAATCGGGATCGCTATTTCACGTTTCAATGAATTGATTACAGGCAGGTTGTTAAGCGGCGCAAAAGATGCTTTGCACCGGCACGGCGTGGACGAAGAAGACATCGATGTTGCCTGGGTGCCGGGCGCATTTGAAATCCCGCTCATCGCCAAAAAAATGGCGGCGGCGAAAAAATACAACGCCGTTTTGGCACTTGGAACGGTGATCCGGGGATCGACCCCCCATTTTGAATATGTGAGCGCGGAGGTGGCAAAAGGCGTAGCCCGGGCAAGCATGGACACTGAAACCCCTGTCATTTTCGGGATCTTGACGACCGATACCATTGAGCAGGCCATTGAGCGGGCCGGCACGAAAGCAGGGAACAAAGGCTGGGATGCTGCAGTGAGCGCAATTGAAATGGCAAACGTGATCCGGGAGTTGGAGTCGTAAAAAAATGCGCATCATGTTGATGGCCGCAAAGAGGGACGGGCGTGGCCCCCGGGCAGGCCGAATGAATTTTGCGGCCGTCAACAATAAAATGTAGCATCTCCAAAAAATAAAAAAATTACTTGGAATAAGAACATATGTTTGTTAAAATATAATTGTCAGCGCAATCGGAGAGCCGGACAGGCCTTAAAACATACATTGATTTTGCCTGCGTATTATGGTATACTTACGACTTGTGAGTAATGAACGCATGAACCATTGCTCCTTGCCCTTTTCCAAAAAGGGCCGCATAGTCCATAAGGAGGTGACAAACAGATGAGAAAGTACGAAATTATGTACATTATCCGCCCGAACATTGAGGATGAGGCGAAAAAAGTGCTTGTTGAGCGTTTTGATAATGTTTTAACATCCCAAGGTGCGGAAATCATCGAATCAAAAGAGTGGGGTAAACGCCGCTTTGCATACGAGATTAAGGACTTCCGTGATGGTTACTACCATATCATCAACGTGAATGCTGAACCGGCTGCGGTCCAGGAATTCGACCGCCTTGCAAAAATCAACGGCGATATTATCCGCCACATTGTTGTAAGAGAAGAAGAATAAGATTTGAATATACACACGTTTCACGTGAAACGGACTTTGAATAATGAGAGGGGTTGATTCTGATGTTGAACCGTGTTGTCCTCGTAGGCAGGCTGACAAGAGATCCAGACTTGCGCTATACGCCGAGCGGAGTAGCGGTTGCCACTTTTACTCTCGCTGTGAACCGGACGTTTACGAATCAGCAGGGGGAAAGGGAAGCCGATTTTATCAATTGTGTCGTTTGGAGAAAACAGGCTGAAAATGTGGCTAACTACTTGAAAAAAGGAAGTTTAGCAGGCGTTGACGGCCGCCTCCAGACACGCAATTATGAAGCCCAGGATGGCCGGCGCGTGTATGTGACTGAGGTGGTGGCAGACAGCGTCCAGTTCCTTGAACCGAGAAGCGTTAGTCAGGAACGCAGCAGCAGCCAGGATTACGGGAATAATCAGGGGAATCCATTTTCCGGTTACAACCAAAATCAGAATCAACGTAACCAAAATTATTCAAAGTTTGACGAAGATCCATTTTCAAATGATGGACAACCGATTGACATCTCGGATGATGATCTTCCATTTTAACAGGGGATTATGCCCCCGCTGAAATCAAATTAAAGGAGGGACATGAAAATGGCAGGTGGACGCAGAGGCGGACGTAAACGTCGTAAAGTATGCTACTTTACGGCAAACCATATTACCCACATTGACTATAAAGATGTGGATTTGCTGAAAAAGTTTATTTCTGAGCGCGGCAAAATTTTACCTCGCCGTGTAACAGGAACAAGCGCAAAATACCAGCGCAAATTGACCACTGCGATCAAACGTGCGCGCCAAATGGCGTTGCTCCCGTATGTCGCAGATGACAAATAATATGAATAAAACAATTGGATTCTTTCCTTTTGTGTTGAAAAAAGACATCCTGTAAAGGTTGTCTTTTTTCATTCCATAATCTTTTTGTTTCATGTGCCGGTTATGGTAAAATGAGGGGAAATGACAGGTTATTTTGAAGGGAGCATGCATGTGAAAAAAACAAAAATGCTGACTGAAGGGGCGATGCTTGCAGCGGTTTTTGGGGTATGCCTGCTGATCGCGCTTTATGTCCCGTTAATCCGGCTCGTCGCTATCATTTTTCTTGTGTTGCCTTTTATCATTTTTTGTTCCAAATACCCTTTGAAATATATTATTGTGTTTTCTGCCGTGTGTTTGCTCGTTTCTGCATTGATGGGAACTGTGGCTTCGCTGCCTGTTGCCGTTTTATTCGGAAGCACCGGTTTTGTAATGGGATACTGCATCCAACTGAAAAAGACCAAATTTTTTACATACGTTGCATCCAGCCTGATGTTTTTGACCGGTATGATTACCATCATGTTCTTTTCTTTAAAATTTTTTCACTTGAATATTATCGCGGAAAACTTAAAGACGATGCAGCAGTCTATCGAACAATCAAAAGCGATTTTATCGGCATTGGGACAAGAGTCTGCTTATAAGGAAAGATTCGCGCAAATGGCCGATTCCGTAAGTTTGGTTTATACGGTTTACTTGCCGAGCTTTCTTTTGCTGTCCGCCTTTATCATGGTTTTGATCTTGGTGGCAATCAATTTTCCGATTGCCAAACGCTTTGGTGTTCCTGCACCGAAATGGAACCCTTTTCGCGAATTGCGCCTGCCGAAAAATATTTTATGGTATTACATCATTGTCATGGCTGCATACTTGCTGATGCGCGCGGATACAAGCAGTTTTTTGGCAAAAGCGGTCCTTAATTTGATGCTGATATTTCAAATTCTTATCCTGCTGCAGGGATATTCCCTATTGAACTTTTTCAGTTATACAAAAAAATGGCCAAAAGGCATATTTGCTTTAGCGGTGATTTTATCGCTTATGTTCAGCCCGCTTCTTTATCTTGTCATGATATTCGGTATAATGGATTTAGGGTTTGATTTCAGGCAGATGATTCAAAGGTGATACATAGATTGAAAAAAAAGCCTTTTCTTAGTTTCTCTATATAGGAGCTGAAGATATGCCTTCTTACTACAATAAACGGTTAATGCGCTATCCGTTATACGGTTTAATTGCGGTGTCTTTGGTTCTGCTCGGCATCATATTCTTTTATTATTGGTGGATTACGGCAGCCGGCCTTCTCGTGCTCGGGGCGTTATTCTATTATGCCTTCTACGTGGAACAGAGGTCCAATGAGGAAATTGAGCAGTACATCTCTACCCTCTCCTACCGTGTCAAGCGTGTCGGGGAAGAGGCGCTGATGGAAATGCCGATTGGAATTATGCTTTATAATGAAGATTACATCATTGAATGGACGAACCCGTTCATGGCTTCCTGCTTTAATGAAGATACGCTTGTCGGGCGTTCCCTTTATGATGTCGCGGAAGTGCTCGTGCCTTTAATTAAGCAGGAAATGCATTCCGAGACGGTCAGCTTAAATGAAAGGAAGTACCGTGTCGTCCTCAAATTGGAAGAGCGCCTGCTTTACTTTTTTGATATTACCGAGCAGGCCGAAGTGGAACAATTATATGAAAATGAACGGACGGTCATTGCGATTATTTATTTGGACAACTACGATGAAGTCACCCAGGGAATGGATGACCAGTCCGTCAGCAGCCTGAACAGCCTTGTCACCTCTATTTTAAACAAATGGACGATGGAATTCGGTCTGTTTTTTAAACGGATCTCGTCCGATAAATTTATCGCTGTTTTCAATGAACGGATTTTGCATGAACTGGAAAATAATAAATTTGCGATTTTGGATGAAGTACGGGAAGCAACTTCCAAACAAAATGTTGCGCTGACGCTGAGCATCGGGGTGGGCGCAGGGGTCCCTTCCCTGCCAGAACTTGGGGAATTGGCGCAATCAAGTCTTGATATTGCACTCGGGCGCGGCGGAGACCAGGTTGCCATTAAACAGGCGAACGGAAAAGTAAAATTTTACGGCGGTAAAACGAATCCGGTCGAAAAACGGACAAGGGTCAGGGCCCGCGTCATTTCCCATGCATTAAGGGAGCTTATGATGGAGAGAGATAAGGTAATGATCATGGGCCATAAATTTCCGGATATGGATGCTGTTGGCGCAGCGATCGGCATCCGCAAAGTCGCTGAAATCAACCAAAAAGAAGGCTATATCATTTTAAATCTGAATGAAATCGATACTAGCGTCAAGCGGCTTCTCGATGAAATCAAACAATACCCGGAGCTGTATGCGCGTTTCATTACACCGGAAGAAGCGCTTGAAATGGCGACCGACGATACGCTGCTTGTCGTGGTGGATACGCATAAGCCTTCACTCGTCATAGACGAAAGACTTGTCAGGCGGATTGAAAATGTCGTTGTCATTGACCACCATCGCCGCGGGGAAGATTTTATCAAAAATCCGCTGCTTGTCTACATGGAACCGTATGCTTCTTCCACGTCCGAGCTCGTAACGGAATTAATGGAGTACCAGCCGAAAAATGGAAAAATCAATATGCTTGAAGCAACTGCCCTTCTTGCTGGTATAATAGTGGATACTAAAAGTTTTACACTGCGGACGGGATCGAGGACGTTTGATGCGGCATCGTACCTGCGCGCACAAGGCGCCGACACTGTCCTTGTACAAAGATTTTTAAAAGAGGATCTGCGTTCGTATATCCAGCGTTCAAGGCTTGTCGAAACGGTGAGATTTCCGCTGAACGGCATTGCCATTGCAAAAGGAAAAGAAGATGCCATTTATTCGCCGGTTTTGATGGCGCAGGCTGCCGACACAATTTTAACGATGAATGGGGTCGATGCGTCCTTTGTTATTGGCCGGCGCAGCGAGGATGAAGTCGGGATCAGCGCAAGGTCACTCGGAAATGTCAATGTGCAGGTGATCATGGAAGCCATGAACGGCGGCGGACATCTTTCCAATGCGGCAACACAATTAAAAAATATTACTGTCGCCGAGGCGGAAAAACAACTGATCCAAGTGATCGAAGAGTATATGGAAGGGAGCCATCAGTCATGAAAGTCATTTTCCTGAAAGATGTAAAAGGCAAAGGAAAAAAAGGCGACATCAAAAATGTTGCAGACGGTTACGCCCATAATTATTTGTTTAAAACCGGGGCAGCAATTGAAGCGACACCGGCCAACTTAAAAAATATGGAAGCACACAAACGGAAAGAAGAAAAGCTTGCACAGCAGGAACTGGAAGAAGCAAAAAAACTAAAAGAAAAGCTTGAAAACCTGACCGTTGAACTAAAGGCAAAATCGGGCAAGGACGGGCGCCTGTTCGGTTCTGTTACAAGCAAACAAATTGCCGAACAGTTAAAGATGAGTTTTGGCATTAAAATTGACAAAAGGAAAATAGAATTGCCGGAAGCGATCCGCACATTGGGCTATACGAAAGTTCCGGTAAAACTGCATCATGACGTAACCGCAACGCTCAATGTCCATGTCTCCGAATAGAAACGTATTTTACCAGCTTCTTTTTGTCCGTCCGCGTGTTACAATAGATTTATGTGCAGAAAAATGTGGTCATTTTGTCGCGATCACATTTTTTCTATTTGGAAGGGAAAACCCAATTCCCCTAAAGGGTTTTTCATCAGGACGTTAAGCCGGCTAAACTGCCATCGCCTCTCCGGAACCCTTGTATTTACAGCAGGGGCCCGGATATATATTCGTTAAAATGGAGGGTTCAAAATGAATGAGTTGGCAGATCGCATTCCTCCCCAAAATATAGAGGCAGAACAAGCGGTGCTCGGTGCCATATTTTTGGAGCCTTCTGCATTTATTACGGCTTCGGAAATTTTGACGGCGGAAGATTTTTACCGGAACGCCCACCAAAAAATATTCCAGGTTTTTGTGAAGCTGAATGATGCCGGGAAGGCTGTCGATCTTGTGACGGTCGCGGAAGAATTATCCGCCACCCAGCAGCTGGAAGATGTGGGCGGTCTGTCGTACTTGAGCGAACTGGCGACAAGTGTCCCGACCGCAGCCAATATCGCCTATTATGCCCGGATTGTTGCCGAGAAATCTTTGCTGCGGCGGTTGATCCGGACGGCAACGAATATCGCCCAGGAAGGCTATACGCGGGAAGATAATGTCGATGAACTGCTCGATGAAGCCGAACGCAGCATTATGGAAGTCGCCCAGCACAAAAACGCCGGCGATTTTAAACATATTAAAGATGTACTAGTGAGCACGTATGACAATATTGAAATGCTCCATAACCGGAAAGGCGATGTCACTGGTATCCCGACTGGATTTTACGAGCTTGACCGGATGACGGCCGGTTTCCAGCGGAATGACCTGATTATCGTGGCGGCGCGCCCGTCTGTCGGGAAAACGGCATTTGCGCTAAATATTGCGCAAAATGTCGGAACGAAGACAGGGGAAAATGTTGCGATTTTCAGCCTTGAAATGGGTGCGGAACAGCTTGTGATGCGGATGCTTTGCGCGGAAGGAAATATCGATGCGCAGCGCCTCCGGACCGGTGCACTGACGGATGAAGACTGGCGGAAACTGACGATGGCAATGGGAAGCCTCTCCAATTCCGGCATTTATATTGACGATACGCCGGGTGTGAGGGTGAGCGAAATCCGCTCAAAATGCCGGCGGCTGAAACAGGAGCACGGGCTTGGCATGGTGGTCATTGACTATTTGCAGCTGATCCAGGGCAGTGCCCGTTCCCGTGAAAACCGGCAGCAGGAAGTTTCTGAGATTTCCAGATCGCTGAAAGCTTTGGCACGGGAACTTGAAGTGCCGGTCATTGCGCTTTCCCAGCTTTCCCGGAGCGTGGAGCAGCGCCAGGATAAGCGCCCGATGATGAGCGACATCCGCGAATCGGGGAGCATCGAGCAGGACGCCGATATTGTTGCCTTTCTTTACCGGGAAGACTACTATGAGCAGGATACCGAGAATAAAAATATCATTGAAATTATTATCGCTAAGCAGCGGAACGGCCCGGTCGGCACTGTCCAGCTCGCTTTCGTCAAAGAATATAATAAATTTGTAAATTTAGAGAGAAGATATGATGATGCCCCTGTCCCGGCATAGTTATTAGGCAAGGCAGCCCGAACCGTGGACGGGCTCCTTTTTATTTGCCGAATAGGATAATTTTACGAATAAAAATAACGATAAAATATATAAATGTTCGGGTTTTCGTTGACTGATGTATAATGAAACTGGTAAAATGGTGGATGAAAAGCATAATTTGCAAAAAATGCGGAGGTGCACACAATGTCGTCAGTTGTCGTGGTAGGAACACAATGGGGAGACGAAGGAAAAGGGAAAATTACCGACTTTCTCTCCGAAAATGCGGAAGTTGTTTCCCGTTACCAAGGCGGAAATAACGCGGGGCATACGATCCATTTCAATGGCGAAACGTATAAATTACATTTGATTCCGTCCGGGATTTTTTATAAAGATAAAATTTGTGTAATCGGAAACGGCGTGGTGGTGGATCCGAAAGCGCTTGTAGAAGAGCTTGATTATCTCCATGAGAAGGGGATTTCCACGGATAACCTGCGCATCAGCAACCGTGCGCATGTGATTCTTCCGTACCATATCAAATTGGACGGCCTCGAAGAAGAACGGAAAGGCAGCAATAAAATCGGCACAACGAAAAAAGGGATTGGTCCGGCTTATATGGATAAAGCGGCAAGGGTCGGCATCCGGATTGCCGATTTGCTCGATTACGATGAATTCAAAGAAAAATTAATCCGCAATCTGGAGGAAAAAAACCGGTTGTTTGAAAAAATTTATGAAACGGAAGGCTTCACTTTGGAAGAAATTTTGGAGCCTTATTACGAATATGGGCAGCATTTTAAACAATATGTCTGCGATACATCCGTAGTCTTAAATGATGCCCTGGATGACGGCAAACGTGTGCTTTTTGAAGGCGCCCAGGGGGTTATGCTCGACATTGACCAGGGGACTTATCCGTTTGTAACGTCTTCCAATCCGATTGCCGGCGGGGTGACGATCGGTTCCGGCGTTGGCCCGTCTAAAATCAACCATGTTGTCGGGATTGCAAAAGCATATACGACCCGGGTCGGAGACGGTCCATTCCCGACAGAGCTGCTCGATGCGACCGGGGACAGGATCCGGGAGGTCGGCCATGAATACGGCACCACAACCGGAAGAGCACGCAGGGTCGGCTGGTTCGACAGCGTCGTTGTCCGCCATGCGAGAAGGGTTAGCGGCCTGACAGACTTATCCGTGAACCTGCTCGACGTACTGACAGGTATTGAAACATTGAAAATTTGTGTCGCCTACCGTTATAAAGGGGAAATCCTTGAAGAGTTCCCGGCAAGCTTAAAAGTGCTGTCCGAATGCGAACCGGTTTACGAAGAACTGCCAGGTTGGACGGAAGATATCACCGGCTGCCGTTCACTGGACGAACTGCCTGAAAATGCCCGCCACTACCTGGAGCGCATTTCCCAGCTGACTGGTGTTCCACTCTCCATATTTTCAGTCGGCCCGGACCGCCTGCAAACGATTGTGGTACAAAGTGTTTGGCGCGTTTAATGAAAGGCGTTGTTTTTGGAGCTCCGCGGATCGGAGCTTTCACATACTAAATATTGTGGGTAATCAAAAAGTGCTGCTAGGACCGGCAGCACTTTTTTGATCGGTGATGAACAGATTGGTGTGAATGTTTGGTTGCATTTAAATTACATTTATCTAAAAAATTTGTAGAAATATGTTGCAATGTAAAATAAAGTTATGGTAATATTACATTTGTTGTTACAAAAAAACATCAATGGTCCCGTAGTGTAGCGGTTATCACGCCTGCCTGTCACGCAGGAGATCGCGGGTTCGATTCCCGTCGGGACCGCCATTTTTTCATTACATATCGATCACGGTTTTCGGCTCGGTAGCTCAGTCGGTAGAGCAAAGGACTGAAAATCCTTGTGTCGGCGGTTCGATTCCGTCCCGAGCCATTTACTAAAAAGCACTGCGATGACTTTAGACTCTCGTAGTGCTTTTTTTAATGAATAGGCGTCTGTTTGGCGGCGATGAATTTCATTTTTATGCGGCCCGTATCGGGTGCTTTCCTTATTTTAAATGCGCGGTAAGTCTGCAATCCGATCCAAAAGTAAAGGACAAAGGGCATTTACAGGCGCTTTTGTTAAAGATTTCCATGCAGCGCAGTTTCAATACGATTGGACAATTTTTGTGGAAGTACGTTAAAATTGTAATAGTATGGCTTAAACAGCCGTCCTGTTTATGATATGAATATTTTTTATATAGAGCATTGATGCCTCTAGAAAGTCTAGAGGCATTCCTGTTAGCCCGCGCTTCACATGGCCGCGGGCAGAGTGGCCATACGATATTGTAATTTTTTAACATAAAGATGATAGACAATTGTAGATAGATATTTTCTTTTCTTACTGAGAAACGACGTTATTTTCATAAAGGAGTAAGGACGATGGATAAAAAAATCTTGGTCGTTGATGATGAAAAGCCGATTGCGGATATTTTACAGTTCAATTTAACGAAAGAAGGCTATACGGTTTACTGTGCCTATGACGGCGATGAAGCATTGGAAAAGGTTGAAGAAGTGCAGCCGGATTTAATCGTGCTGGATATTATGCTTCCGAAGCGGGACGGTATGGAAGTTTGCCGGGAAGTCAGGAAGAAATACGAAATGCCGATTATTATGGTAACGGCGAAAGACTCGGAAATTGATAAAGTGCTCGGCCTGGAGCTCGGCGCGGATGATTATGTCACGAAGCCTTTTAGCACCCGCGAATTGATTGCACGCGTGAAAGCCAATTTGCGCCGGCACCAGCAGTCCCCGCAGTCCCCGGCTGAAGAAGAGGAATCGAATGAAATTACAGTCGGTTCGCTCGTTATTCAACCGGATGCTTATGTTGTCTCAAAGCGCGGGGAAACCATTGAATTGACGCACCGCGAGTTTGAACTGCTCCACTATTTGGCAAAACATATCGGGCAGGTTATGACGCGCGAGCATCTACTTGAAACGGTATGGGGCTATGATTATTACGGCGATGTCCGTACAGTGGACGTAACAGTAAGGCGGCTCCGCGAAAAAGTGGAGGATAACCCGAGCCACCCCGAATGGATTGTAACAAGGCGGGGTGTAGGCTATTATTTACGTAACCCTGAACAGGAGTAAGTAAATGAGGAAAGTCAAATTTTTTCAATCTATCCACTTTAAGTTTGTCTTGATTTATATGCTGCTGATTATTGTGGCAATGGAGATCATCGGTGTCTATTTTATCAATAAGCTGGAAAACCAGCTCGAAACAAACTTCAAAAAGTCCATATACGATCAGGTCAATGTGCTCGAATACAGTATTGAGGATTTGCTGACGAAAAAGCAAAACCAGGCCGCGGACATCACTTCGGAAGTGAGAAAGGTTTTGGGTGATTTCAAAAGCACGGATGTTTCTGAAATCCGGCTGATTGATGCGCACAGCGGTGTGATTTTAGGCACTTCTTCCAACAACCAGAGCATTGTCGGCCAAAAAACAACGGAGGACATTGTTAAACGGGCCCGTGTAACCGGCCAGCAGGAAGACCAAATTTATATGGACAAGCAGACCGGCGAAAGGATGTGGGTGCTCGCTTCCCCGATTAAATCAAACGGTGAGGTGATTGGGTTTATTTACCTTGTCTCCAAAATTGAAACGGTCTACCGCCAAGTACAGGCGATCAACCAGATTTTTATGACGGGGACTGCAATTGCAATGCTGATTACAGCAGTTCTTGGGATTATTATTGCGCGTACCATTTCAAGGCCGCTTAGTGATATCCGCAAGCAGGCAATGGCGATGGCGCGGGGGAATTTTGCCCGGAAAGTTAAAGTAAAAGGGAATGATGAAATCGGGCAACTGGCCTATTCGTTTAACCACATGACGAAAAAGCTGCAGGAAGCCCAGGCGAGCACAGAAGGTGAAAGAAGAAAACTTGATTCCATCCTCACCCACATGACGGACGGCGTGATTGCGACTGACCGGAGAGGGCGGATCATTTTAATCAATGAGGCGGCTGCTGAGATGCTGGATGTTTCACGTGAAACGGTGCTTTCCCAGCCGCTCATTTCCGTGTTGAAAATAGAAAAAGAACACCGGTTTGAGGATTTATTAACGGAGCATGATTCCTTGATTCTCGATTTCAGTACGGATGAAGAGCCGTATATTTTGCGCGCAAACTTTTCGGTGATCCAAAATGAAGCCGGTTTTGTCAGCGGTCTGATCACGGTTCTGCACGATGTAACCGAACAGGAGAAAATCGACATGGAACGACGCGAATTTGTGGCCAATGTTTCGCATGAATTAAGGACGCCGCTGACGACGATGAGAAGCTATTTGGAAGCTTTGGCGGACGGGGCCTGGAAGGATGAAAAAATTGCACCCCAGTTTTTAAGTGTCACGCAAAATGAGACAGAGCGGATGATCCGGCTTGTGAACGACTTACTGAAACTGTCAAAAATGGACAGCAAAGACGAACATTTAAATAAAGAATGGGTCAATTTTGTGGAATTTTTCCACCATATTATCGACCGGTTTGAAATGGCAAAACAGCAGAACGTCACATTTAAACGCAAACTGCCGAAAGCGGAAATTTTTGTGGAAATCGATGAAGATAAAATGACGCAGGTTTTGTATAACATCATTTCCAATGCATTGAAATATTCACCTGAAGGCGGCCAAATTACGTTTAAGGTAAAAGAGCTGAATGAAAAAATAGAAGTCAGCATTTCCGACCAGGGTGTAGGCATACCGAAAGAAAACTTGAAGAAAATCTTCGAACGCTTTTACCGTGTTGATAAAGCACGCAGCCGCAAGCTTGGGGGAACGGGGCTCGGGCTTGCGATCGCCAAAGAAATGGTGAAAATGCACGGGGGAAACATTTGGGCAAGCAGCAAAGAAGGGAAAGGCACAACCATTTACTTTACCCTTCCTTATGAACCTGCGCAAGAGGATGAGTGGCTATGAATCTTGAAAAAGCAAAAACCTTCATATTGACGTTGCTCGTGCTCTTCAGTGTTTTTTTAACGTGGATGATTTGGAACAATCAGCCGAATTATGATTGGCTGAATTTAAAGGACTTGGACAATATCGCGATTGCCAAAGAAAAAAAGGTATCCGATGTCGTCCTCCCCGTGAAGATCCTCTACCATGAAAATAGCCTGACAACCGGGACAGTCCATGACGGCGAGATTTCACGGGTCATGAATCTGCTCAAAACCTGGACTTTCGATATGAGCAGTTCACGCCTCCTGCCGAAAAAAGATCTTTACGGCTTAATGTCCGGCAAAAACAGGATTGAACTGGATTTTCCGAATCCCGTCCCGTTCAGCGTGTACCAAAACGTGTTGAATTTTGCCAACAAAAAAATACCGAATGGCAATTTTGACCATATTGTCGTGGAACTGAACAAGGGAACAAAAAATTTAAACCATGTTTACTTTATTTCTCTGGTATCGAATAAGGTGTATGAGGCCAGTACGGACCAAAAAGCGATCCAAGTTTTTATCGCCAAATTAAATGAGAATCATGATTTGTACAAGCCTTATGAAGAATTTTCCCTGTCCGGTTCGAGAAAAGTGTATTTGCCTGCCGGAAACCCGGTGATGAACCAATATAAATACGCAACAACGGAAATAGATATTGATAAATTTAAAAAAGCGCTGTTTGTGGACCCGAATTTTGTGAAAAGAGTGGCGGGTGAATATACGAATGGGATCAGCCTTTTGAGGACGGATGAATCGAATAAAGTCTTAACATACGTGAACCCCGGGGAAAATATCGGGTACAGTATGGATCCGAACCATCTTTTAACGCGGGCAATTGATTTTATCAACCAGCACAGCGGATGGACGGACCAATATCAATATTTCGAAATGAACGAGAAGGAAAATAAAGTCGTTTTCCGTCTCTTTAAAGACGGGTATCCCGTTTTTAACAATGACGGCATGGCGGAGATCCAGGAATATCAGGGAAAAAATGAAATTTATAAATATGTCCGTCCATATTACGCCCTATCGCTGAATCTGCCGATTAAATCCGCTGCTGTCCAGCTTGCTTCGGCCAGGAATGTGATCGCCCAATTACAGAAAGACCCTTCCATTCAAATGGATAAAGTGACGGATATTGCTGCCGGCTACCGTCTTATCAAAGAAGAGGGGAATGAAGGGATCGTTTCATTAAAACCTGCCTGGTATTATTGCTATAATGGGACTTGGAGAATGGTAGGGGGGGATGAAGATGGATTGGAGTAAGACGAAAACAATTTTTATCCTTGTTTTCCTGATCCTCGATCTATTTCTTTCCTACCAGTTGTATCAAAAACACGTGAAAAACCAGTTGGAAGTCATCGACCCAACCGGTGAACAAAGCTTGAAAGCTGCCAATATTACATATGTCGATCTGCCGAAAGGAAAAGAAAAGCGGCCTTATATCAGCGCCGAAGAAAAAGTTTTTACTACGAAAGACATTAAAAAATTGAAGAACCAACAGGCGAAAATTGTCAGCCGGAATAAAATCAGTGCTGCTTTTGACAAGCCGGTGAAGCTCGGCAAAAAAGTGGAGGCGAACCAATTGGAGGCGGTTGTGCAGGAAAATATGCTTTACGGCAGCCGCTATAAACTTTGGAATTACGATCAAGACCTGAACCAGGCTGTCTTTTATGAAACGTATAACGGCAAAATGATTTTTAACAATAAAAGCGCACAATTGACGGTATATTTGGATGATCAGAATGAAATCGTGTCTTATGACCAGACGTATTTAACCAATATAAAAAAATATCGGGAAGAAGAAGAAACTTTGTCGGCGATAAAGGCACTTGAAGCCCTGTACAAGAAAGGCATGCTGAAGCCGAACAGCAAAGTAACGAAAGCGGAACTCGGATACTATACAAGGGTGCCCGAGCTGCAGGTACTGGTGCCGACATGGCATTTTACTGTAGAGCATGATAATGAAACCGAGCACCTGTTTGTCAATGCCTTTGAAGGACAAGTCAATCAGCTGGAGAATGATCAATAATATTGGGGAGGATAACATGTCAATGCAATTTAGCGTACTCGCAAGCGGAAGTACGGGCAATGCAGTATATGTAGAAACAGAACAGCATGCCTTTTTAGTGGACGCAGGCCTGAGCGGAAAGCAAATGGAGCAGCTTTTCCGGCAAATCGGCCGAAATATTGCGGATTTAAGCGGGATTCTTGTCACGCACGAACACAGCGACCATATTAAAGGAATCGGGGTGCTGGCGCGGAAATACCAGCTCCCGATTTATGCAAATGATAAAACATGGTCGGCCATGGAAGGCATGATTGGAGAGATTCCAACCGACCTGAAGTTTTCTTTCGGCATGGAGTCTGTCCAATCGTTCGGGAGCCTGCAGATTGAATCATTCGGCGTTTCCCATGATGCCATCCAGCCGATGTTTTATATTTTCCATGAAAACGGAAAAAAATTAGTCATTATCACGGATACCGGGTATGTCAGCGATCGCATGAAGGGCACGATTGCAAATGCGGATGTCTTTATTTTCGAAAGCAACCACGATGTTGAAATGCTCAGGATGGGGCGGTACCCGTGGAGCGTCAAACAGCGCATTTTGAGCGATGTCGGTCATGTGTCCAATGAGGATGCCGCCCTTGCAATGAGCGAAGTAATCGGCGACCGCACAAAACGTATATACCTGGCCCATTTAAGCAAAGATAACAACATGAAAGAACTTGCGCGTATGGCTGTATCCCAAACTCTCCAGCAGCAGGGCTTGGCAGTCGGCGAAGCATTTGAGTTATACGATACGGACCCGAAAATCCCGACAAATTTAACTGCTGTGTAAAAGCAAAGAGTTTGAAAATCGCCTGATTTGGAAATACAATACGTGTCAGGGAAGTTTTCTTTTTATTTAGACGAAAAAGCAAATGATTTTTTAGTAATTTTTAATAATCGGCACTTATAATGAAATCAAGAATATTGGAGAGTCGGCGGCTAAAGCGGGGTGGTTTTACAGAAACGCTTGCGCTGCCCTTTCCTTTCAGATTTTTCTCACCTTTACAGAAAGGATGGTGCGCAATGGGATATTATGATGACGATCAAAACGGTCAAATGAGATCAAATGAGAGAGGGCGACGCGGAGCCAAATTCGGCTATTTTCTCTCCAGTTTAATCGGCGTCATTGTCGGGGCATTAATTGTAGCGCTCCTTTTCCCGAGCATTTTAGGGAAAACTGGGACGGAAACAGATTCCGCATCTGTTGAATCAAATTCTGCAGCGAATACAAGCACTGCCACGCCGACCACTTCAAAATCGGTATCCCTGAAAGTCACAACGGATATTACGAAAGCTGTCTCAAACGCGGAAAAAGCTGTTGTCGGCGTAACGAATATCCAAAAACAGAGTATTTGGTCAAACCAGGATTTTTACGGCCAGGATTCGAGTTCTTCCTCTTCCTCTTCCCAAGAAGCAGGATCCGGTTCAGGGATTATTTATAAAAAATCCGGGGATAAGGCATATGTGGTCACGAATTACCACGTCATTGAAGGGGCCAATTCTTTAGAGGTAACATTGTACAACGGCAAAAAGCTTTCCGCCAAATTAGTTGGCGGCGATAAATGGACCGACCTGGCTGTGCTTGAAATTGACGGCAGCAACGTGACAACGGTTGCCCAATTCGGCGATTCGGATGCATTAAAACTTGGGGAAACGGTCATCGCGATCGGGAACCCGCTTGGTGAAGAATTTGCTGGATCAGTGACGCAAGGAATCGTATCCGGGCTTAACCGCACTGTCCCAGTTGATATAGATGAAGACGGAACGGAAGATTGGCAGGAAGAAGTCATTCAAACCGATGCCGCGATCAACCCTGGGAACAGCGGTGGTGCTTTAATCAATATTTCCGGCCAGGTTGTCGGCATCAACTCAATGAAAATTTCGAATGAGTCTGTTGAAGGGATCGGTTTTGCGATTCCGATCAATTCGGCGAAAACGGTCATCAACCAATTGGAAACAAAAGGTAAAATTGTCCGCCCGGCGTTGGGAGTTGGAATTGAAAATGTCTCTGATATTTCGGCTTACCAGCAGCAGGAAACATTAAAACTGCCGAGCAATGTTACAACCGGTGTTGTAATTGGAGCAGTCCAGAACGGCTCCCCAGCCGATAAAGCGGGCCTGAAAGAGTTTGATGTCATCTATAAATTGGACGGCCATAAGATCGACAACATCATTGGATTGAGGAAATACTTGTATGAACATAAACAGCCTGGAGATAAGATGAGCGTCACCGTGTACCGGAACGGGCAATCGAAAACATTTACATTGACGTTAGCGACAGCTTCAGGATCCAACTAATAGAATGGGGAGGAAAGGCGAAATGCTTTTCCTTCCTTTTTTGGGATCATGTAGTGGGTTTCCTGTGTGGATAAGTAAAATAAGGCAATGAGGCCAGGATAAAGGGGCCATTTTTGAAGAAAAATGGTAAGGAAATAATAATATTTGTTGAAATTGCTCGAAAAAAAGAATATTAACAGCCTGTGAACAGCGAAAAATGATGGAATATATCTTGTATGGAACGGGTATTCCCACACAAAATGTGGATAGTTTTTGTGAATATGTGGATAACTTATGTCAATAGCTTGTGGGTAAGGTGGGGGTAAGTTGTGAATATCTCGATTCTTTCAGTAGGAAAATTGAAAGAAAAATATTTAAAACAAGGGATTGGAGAGTATTTGAAAAGGCTTTCTGCTTATGCAAAAGTGGACATCATCGAAGTTCCGGATGAAAAAGCGCCAGAAGTGTTGAGCGAAGCCGAGATGGAAATTGTGAAACAAAAAGAAGGCGAAAGGATTCTCGCCAAAATCAGCCCGGATACCTATGTGATCACGCTTGCGATCGAGGGTAAAATGAAAACATCGGAAGAATTGGCGGATATGATTGATCATTTGGCGACATACGGCAAAAGCAAAATCACTTTTGTCATCGGCGGCAGCCTTGGCTTAAGCCGTGAAGTCATGCAGCGGGGCAACGAAAGCCTCTCCTTTTCCAAAATGACCTTCCCGCACCAGTTGATGCGCTTGATTTTACTGGAACAGATCTACCGCGCGTTCCGGATTATCAGGAATGAACCGTACCATAAGTAACGTCGATAATGGGACGATGCAGGTTGTAGCGTAAACCAAAGCCTTAACCATTTTAAGAAGTTGAGTTAAGGCTTTGGTTTTTTGTGTTTCTCGGTCTTTGCAAAAGACTTCTTCCTCATATTTCCATTGTCAAATTGTTTATCATTATTCTAAAGAATTATAATAAAATATGATATTATTATATTAAGACTCATAAAGCGTTTTCCCGGGTTGCACCTGCCATTTGTGTAACGGGAAGGAGCGCCTGGATCATATTGCAAATACAGGGGATAAGGAGAAGGTTATCATGAGTAACAGACAGGAAAAAACAGACGCTATCTTAATTGGTGCCGGAATCATGAGCGCGACTTTAGGAACATTGTTGAAGGAGTTAGCACCGGAATGGGAAATCACAGTGTTTGAGAAACTCGCAAACCCAGGGGAAGAAAGCTCAAACGAATGGAATAATGCGGGTACGGGCCATTCTGCGCTGTGCGAACTCAACTATACACCCGAGAAATCTGACGGATCTGTAGATATTCGCAAGGCTGTAAAAATTAATGAACAGTTTCAGCTTTCAAGACAGTTTTGGTCTTATCTTGTAAACAGCAAGCTGATCAGTAATCCGCGGGACTTTATCAGGCCAATTCCTCATATGAGTTTAGTTCAAGGGGAAAAAAATGTTACTTTTTTAAAAAAACGTTTTAAAGCGCTGTCAAGCCATCCCCTGTTTAAAGGGATGGAATTTTCAGATGACCCGGAAAAACTGAAGGAATGGATTCCGCTTATCATGGAAGGCCGTACATTGAATGAACCGATAGCGGCAACAAAAATCGATTTCGGGACTGATGTCAATTTTGGCGCTTTAACACGCATGTTGTTTGACCACTTAAAGAATACAAACGTCGAGGTCAACTACAAGCACATCGTGAAGGATATTAAGCGTACCCGCGAAGGCTTGTGGGAAGTGAAAGTGCATGATATCAAAAACGGTAAAATCGAATACCACACTGCAAAATTCGTCTTTATCGGTGCTGGGGGCGGAAGTCTGCCTTTACTGCAAAAAACCGGTATTCCTGAATCAAAACATATTGGAGGGTTCCCGGTAAGCGGATTATTTATGGTATGCAAAAATCCGGAAGTTGTAGCGCGGCATCATGCAAAAGTATACGGTAAAGCGAAGGTCGGTGCTCCTCCAATGTCGGTTCCGCATCTTGATACAAGATATATTGATCATAAAAAATCGTTGCTGTTTGGGCCTTTTGCCGGCTTCTCGCCAAAGTTCTTAAAAACAGGTTCAAATTTTGATTTATTAGGTTCTGTAAAACCGAATAATGTTTTCACGATGTTAGCGTCAGGTGCAAAAAACGTCCCATTGATAAAATACCTGATCCAGCAGCTTTTGTTATCAAATGAAAAGCGTCTGGAAACGTTACGGGAGTTTATCCCGAACGCCAAACTTGAGGACTGGGATATCGTGGTAGCCGGCCAACGAGTACAAGTGATCAAAGATACTGAGGCTGGCGGTAAAGGAACACTACAATTTGGTACGGAAGTTGTCACTGCCGCTGATGGATCGGTAGCTGCATTGCTTGGTGCTTCTCCGGGTGCTTCGACTGCTGTTCACGTGATGCTTGAGGTAATCGAAAAATGTTTCCCGCAACATATGAAAGCGTGGGAACCGAAAATAAAAGAAATGATTCCTTCTTATGGCGTGTCACTGGCGGAAAATCCGGAGCTTCTTCAAGAAATTCGTACTACGACAGCACAGACGCTTGGCCTGAGCGAAAAAGAACCGGTTTATCATTAATGCTTTGGATGCGGAACAAAGGGACTGAACGAAAAAGTTAAACAATTTTTCTTCAATGGACAATTGTTTCTACTTAAAGAATTGGAATAGAACATCATTGAAAATAAAACATAGAACCATTGATCAATCTTTGGATTGAAGGTTCTTTTTTCAATATTCGCAGTTAGAGAGGCTTCCGGAATCATATAATAAATGTAATGGCGAATGGATTTACTCTCTGCAGCTTATTCTTAAGTCAGTGTACAAAGCCCAAGCAATGACATTGACGAAAGTATCATTTCGATAGTATGTTTGGCCTGTTTTTTCAATAAATTAAAAAATGTTTTGGCTTTTCCGTAAAATTGTTTAAAGTAAATAGGGCTTGCTGAACGAATCAGATGCAAGCCAAAATTCGGTTATCAAAAGACAAAATAGTGTTTTGTAAAAACTTCAAAAAAAGAACTCTGAGCTTTCGCTCCAGGTTCATGATGAGAAATTGGAGAGCTACAACTGTTTCACTTGTCTCCTGAAGGCGTGCTCGAATAAGGTCCAGCCCGTATTTACGCTTGCCTTCACCAAATTTGCCTTCAACGGCATTACATTCAGAAAAGGTGCCCCCTTTCTTGGTTTTTTAGTTTTGGTTAAACTCAATTATACCAAAGGATGGGGCCCTTTTTTTATTTTAAATTACAATTTTACTTTCGTAATTGGGATCATATTTCTTTTTTACCCTTGCTGCAATCACCATGGCGGCTGTTCCTGTGTGAGACAAATCCGATAAAATCAATTGGAATATATTGATTTTTATATTCAGATTCAGTAAAATAAAGATGTTGCTAAAATAATGAATATTTCTTATCAAGAGTGGTGGAGGGACTGGCCCAATGAAACCCGACAACCAGCATTTTTAAATGTATGGTGTTAATTCCAGCAGATATCCATCTGTAAAGATAAGAAAACAACAACATACTCGAAAAGAGTAAAGTCGTTTTCTTATGCGGGAAACGGCCTTTTTTGTGTCTGCTGGATGGGAAAAGAAAGGAGGGAGGTGAAATTCGGAATATTCGACAAAGCAACATTTTTATCTCTACATATCTGGTTTGTTGAGTGCATGAGCACGGATTCCACCTAGTGTCTGCATTTTGCAGTCCAGGCTGTTCAACTGCTATATGGGATTTTGCCAAAAGGAGGGATGAGATGGACTGGACCGTTATACAGCAAAGCATGCCTATATTTATTAAGGGATTCTGGCTGACTTTGCGGCTTTCGTTTTTCGGCATTCTTGGTGCGGCCGTTGCAGGCTTGTTGTGCAGTTTTGTTCAGTATTTTAAGGTTCCGGTATTGCGGCAGATCGTTTCGGCTTATGTAGAATTGTCGCGGAACACGCCATTATTGATTCAGTTATTTTTCCTTTATTACGGTCTGCCGCAGGTCGGGATAAAATTTCCCGCTGAAATCTGCGGGATTATCGGCCTTATTTTTCTGGGGGGCAGTTATATGGCTGAAGGGTTTTCCGGCGGACTGAACGGCGTGCCGAAAACACAGGTTGAGTCAGGGCTCGCGATTGGGCTGAACCAGTTTCAGCTGGCACGCTATATCGTTTTTCCCCAGGGATTGATGCTCAGCGTCCCTGCGTTTGCCGCAAACGTCATTTTTTTAATCAAGGAAACTTCCATTTTTACAGTCCTTGCCATTCCGGAATTGACCAATACGGCACTTGACTTAATCGGTATGTACTACCACACAAACGAGTACTTGTCATTGCTCGTGCTGGCGTATGCTGTCATTTTAATTCCGCTGTCCATCATACTGACATGGTTAGAAAAGAAGGTGCGTTATGGGACATTCGGGAATTAATATCTTCTTTGAAGGAGCCAACTTTATACGGTTATTGGGCGGATTATATGTCTCGGCTAAAATTGCCCTTTTGGCCATTCTCTTTGGCGGTGTGCTTGGCATTGTTTTAGGGGTCTTGCGGACATTGCATAATCCGCTGCTGAGGATGATTCTGCGGCTGTATTTGGAATTTTTCCGCATTGTGCCGACCATTGTACTGCTGTTTTTGTTTTATTATATTCTGCCGCAAAGCTTTAACATTAATTTCAAGGCAGATACGGTCGGGACACTCGTATTCAGTTTATGGATGGCTGCTGAAATGAGCGATATCGTCCGCGGTGCGTTGATTTCCGTTCCCCGGCACCAAGTTGAAGCCGGAAAAGCAATCGGTTTAAATCCATTTCAGCTCTACCGGTACATCCTTCTGCCGCAATCGGTCCACTTGATGATTCCGGCTACCATTAATCTAATGACCAGAATTATTAAAACGACCTCCCTGCTGCTGTTGATCAGCGTGGTGGATGTCATCAATGTCGGGCAGCAGATTATTGAAGCCAACAGCCACCGTTATCAGGACGGCGCTTTCTGGGTTTACGGTTTTATTTTTATTTTATATTTTATTTTATGCTATCCGCTTTCCCGTCTGGCAAGGCGATTAGAGAGGAGGGGCAAGGTAGGAGCAAATGGCTGAACCTTTACTGAAAGTAGAACATTTACAGAAATCTTACGGCAATAAACGCGTGCTGGAGGACATCAGTTTTGAAGTCGATGAAGGCAGCGTCGTCGTCCTTTTGGGTCCGTCCGGGTCGGGAAAAAGCACATTGATCCGATGCTTAAACGGGCTTGAAGTATTTCAATCCGGATCGATTGTTTTCAACGGGGAAACCGTTCAGTCGTCGCAGAAAAACTGGCGCCGGCTGCGGCAGCAGATCGGGATGGTTTTCCAAAGCTATGATTTATTTCCGAATATGACGGTGATGGAAAATATCCTCCTTGGCCCGATGAAGGTCCAAAAGCGGAAGAAAGACGAAGCCGCTCGGCAGGCATTAAGCCTGTTGAAAGAAGTTGGGATGGAACAGTATGCAGAGGCTTATCCGCGCGAATTGTCCGGCGGGCAGAAACAGCGGGTGGCGATTGTCCGCGCGCTTGAACTGAATCCGAGACTGATGCTCTTTGATGAGGTCACCGCATCGCTTGACCCGGAGATGGTCCGCGGCGTTCTCGAAATCATTCTACGTTTAGCCAAAGAAAATATGACGATGATCGTCGTCACGCATGAAATGAATTTTGCCCGGCAAATTGGTGATAAAATCCTGTTTCTTGAGGACGGAAAAATTCTCGAGCAAACACCGGGCAGCCAATTTTTTGCCAGACCGCAGACAGACCGGGCGAAAAAATTCCTGGAAAGCATGGATTTCTAGAATATTTGTATCTCAGCTAGGAGGTAAGATTATGAAAAAGCATCGTTCATTGGTATCAGGTTTAATCTCATCTTTTGTACTGATATTGGTATTGGCGCTTGCAGGCTGCGGCAACAGTTCAGGCAGTTCATCAAGCAGCAACCCGTCCAGTGTATCCGCCATTAAGAAAAACGGCACGATTAAGATTGCCGTTTTCGGTGATCTTCCGCCTTACGGATGGGTGGATAAAAACGGGAACCGGACCGGTTATGATGTAGCACTGGCCCGGCAAATTGCCAAAGATTTAAACGTGAAAGTGAAATTTGTGCAAGTGAATGCCAACAACCGCGTTGATGCATTGAAATCCAACAAAGTCGATCTTGTATTGGCCAATTTCACCGTAACGCCTGAACGGAAGCAGGTTGTGGACTTCGCCAATCCGTACATGAAAGTCTCGATTGGCGTTGTTTCGCCTAAGAAAAATCCGATTACCAATGTGAACCAATTGAAAGGCAAATCTTTGATTGTAAACAAAGGGACAACGGCGGAAAACTATTTTACCAGCAAATATAAAGATATCTCTTTGCAAAAATATGATTCAAAAACAGAGCAGTTCAATGCGCTGAAAAATGGCCGGGCAGCGGCATTGGCGGATGATAACTCTTATCTGTATGCTTGGGTGAAAAATCATCCGGACTATACGGTCGGGATTAAAACGCTTGGGCCGAACCAGTATATTGCCCCTGCGGTGAAGAAAGGAAATCAATCGCTTCTGAAATGGGTCAATAAGGAAATTACGAAATTAAACCATAATGGCTTCTTTAAAAAGGATTACAACGAGAATTTGAAACCGTATTTCGGCAGCGACATCACAGCAGAAGATATTATTATCACAAAATAAGAAAAAACGGGCGTATGATTCATGCGCCCGTTTTTTCCTGCTTAGCGACACGGGAAAGGATAAACTGCTGCTTGTACCATTCGCGGGTCTTGGCGTCTGGATATACATAAGTTTTATGGACATACGGGGAAGTCATGGCCGTCAGCACTGCCCCGTAGTTCATGTAAAACCTTACTTCATCCCCCGGTTTAAGGATGGCATCTTTTGTATCGAGGATGATATGGTCGCTGCTGGATCCGAGGATTTCAAACGGTTGGACAGGGGTAAGGCCCGGCACGAGCACATCATGCCGCCCTGCCCCAACAATCGTCCTCCGCCTGTTTCCCCTGTCTTGGAAGGAAACCCGTTCCCCAAACGCATTTTTTCCAATCATCCCGTATGGCACGGATGGTTTGATTTTGGATTCAATGACTTCTGCAACGAAACAAAACGCATCCTGGTATAAAGACGGGATGGCACGCCCACCTGATGTTTCCCGGCCCAGTAAAATCGATTCCCCGAGCCGGATGTTATTGACGGCGCCGGCATCTTTCGTTTTCATCACCCAGTTGTAGTTGGCGGAATTGCCTCCGGAAACATAAGGAAGTTTGAGGGAAAACAGCTCCTGCATGGCACGCACAAAGCGGGAAAACTCCCTCATTTTTTGTTCTGTCGGCAGCACGCCTCCAAAGCAGGCGAAGTTTGTGCCGATCCCTGCTATTTCGATATCGGGATATTTCAGCACTTCGTGGATCATGGCAGGGGCATCTTTTAATAAAATGCCTTCCCTCAAATCCCCCATTTCCACCATTAAAATGATTTTGTGCTTTTTCTTCTGCCTTGCCGCTTCTGCCGACAACGCCCGGATGACATCGAGTTCCGTATTCATGCTGGTGTCTGCGTATTGAACGGTTTTTTCCACTTCACTGATGCCGGGGGAGCGCAATAAGATCAGGTCCGCTTTGATGCCGGCTCTTTTCAATTTTATGATATTGGCAATTTTTGAGTCTGCCAGGCTCGTAATGCCGCATTCCACCAAAGCAGCGGCAATCTTCAAGTCGGCAGCAACCCCTTTTACAACGCCTGTAACATCGATTCCTTTCCTTCCGTATATTTTTTTTAATGTTTTTGCATTGTGTTTGATTTTTTCAAGATTGATTTCTACCCGCGGCAAAAGCACCATCAGGAAACCACTGCCTTCTTCAGGGAAGGGAAGAAATCGATAATGGCATCAATCATTTTATCCGTGCCGGTTTTTAACACATCGGAAACAGGAAGATGGTATGTTTCTTCATATTCACGGATCGTCTCTTCCAGTTCGCCGTCTGTCATGCTTTCATGGTTCAGAGTAATCCCGATGACTTTTGTTTTTCCAAAGTGTTCAATCAAGCTGATTTCATCTTCTACTTTCGGCACTTCAGCAAACGGGAAATCTGACAAAATTTTCCTTTTTGGGGCATGCTGCAAAATAACAGCTTGCGGCCTTGCACCTTTTAAAATGCCGACCGAGCTCGCATATGCGGGGTGGCTGAGCGCCCCCTGCCCTTCCACAATGATGATGTCCGGATGCTCGTTTTTATTGGCTCTTAGGACTTCACGCTCCAACTCGCCAATCAAAAACTGCAGCGGAAAAGCATCCATGGCGAAGCCGTATTGGGCCCCCTGGATCAAGCCGGTTTGGCCGGTTGCAATAAAGGCCGGTTTATAGCCTTTTTCTCTGAATCCCCTTTCAAGGAATTTCGCGGTAGTCCGCTTGCCGCAGGCGCCGTCTGTGCCCAGCACCGCAACAACAGGCGTATTGATGTTTAATATTTCACCCGTAAACAAGGTCCACTCTTTTTTCGGCCTCGGTTTGCGGATGTCCCGGATGGTTACCCCGCATTCCCGTGCGCAGGCCATCATTTCTTCATCATCCGTCAAAAATTCCTGAAGCGGGTTGATGATGTTTAATCCGGCTTTCATTGCCTCGATAATGACTTCTCTTTCTTCCGGTTTCAAAAAGGCGTTTGTCGGCGCAATGCCGAAAATGAAATCATCCGGTGTTTGTCCTGAATGGAGAAGTGCATCTTCCAGGTCTTTGCAAATCGGGATGCTGTTAAACTTGTTGTCGAGATATCGCCCGGCATCCTGCCCCTGTTTGCTGCTGTCAATGACGGCGGTAATGATATAATTGCCGGGTTCGCGGATCAGCCCGTTCGCTGTTTTTCCGTCTGTTGTGCCAAATTGATTTTCGCAATAAACAATTGCCCGTTTTTTCATTGCCATCCCTCCATATATTGAAATTCAGGCAACATAAAAAAGAACACCTAATGGCTTCAAATAGTAAAAATACTAAAGAAGATAGCTGTTCGAAAGTGATATTATATGGGCAGGCCTGCAAAACCAGGAGACGATGATGGAAGCTTGCAAATATAATTATAATTACGATTACTTAAGTTGGGAAGCAAGATGCTCTTAAGGAGCAGGCCTGCGTGATTTTTCATTTAAAAAAAGAACCGGACCTCATTCCGAAGCCCGATTCTCTTATTAACGGATTAAGCCAACCGCATTTTAAAATCTTCGTACCCGAATTCGCGGACGACCTTGCAGTCCCCGTTCCGGTCCCGGATGGCGATGGCCGGGAGCGGCATGCCGTTAAATGTCGTGTTTTTCACCATCGTATAGATGGCCATGTCGCCAAATACAAGCCGGTCGCCTTCTTTTAACGGCCGGTCGAAAGAATAATCCCCGATCGTGTCGCCGGTGAGGCAGGTCTGGCCGCCGAGACGGTACGTATACGGTTTTTCCCCTGGTTCCCCGGACCCGAACAGCGGCGGGCGGTACGGCATTTCGAGCACATCCGGCATATGGCAGGAAGCGGATGTGTCGAGAATGGCAATATCCATGCCGTTTTTCACCGTATCGAGCACTGTCGTGACGAGATAGCCGGCATTCAAGGCAACGGCTTCGCCAGGTTCGAGATATACTTCCAAGCCGTATTGGTCCTGCATCCGTTGAATGCATTTTTCCAGCAAAGGGATATCGTAATCTTCCCTTGTAATATGGTGGCCGCCGCCGAAATTGATCCATTCCATTTGCGGGAGCCACTCGCCGAACTTTTGTTCAACAGCATTCAAAGTTGTTTCCAAATCATCCGCGTTTTGCTGGCAGAGGGTGTGGAAATGCAGCCCGGAAACGCCGTCCAGCAATTCGGGACGGAAATGTTCTTTTGTCACGCCGAAGCGGGATCCCGGGGAACACGGGTCATAAATGGCGTGGCCGACCTGGGTGGAACATTCCGGATTGATGCGCAGGCCGATCTTTTTGCCGGCTTTCAGCACTTTATCCTTAAATTTCTCGAGCTGCGAGAAGGAATTAAAAATAATATGGTCACAGATCGAGATAATTTCATCGATTTCATCATCACGGTAGGCAGCCGAAAAAACATGGTTTTCTTTACCCATTTCCTCATAGCCGAGGCGGGCTTCATACAGGCCACTTGCCGTTGTGCCGCTTAAGTACTTCCCAATGAGCGGATACAGCGTATACATCGAAAAAGCTTTCTGGGCCAAGACAATTTTGCATCCGGTCCGTTTCATGACGCCATTTAAAATTTTCAGGTTGTTTTCAAGTTTCTTTTCATCAATGACATAGCACGGGGTTGGCAGTTGTTCGATCTTCATCAGTCCACAAGCTCCGGATCAAAGCTTTCTTTCCACGGCAGGCCCCATTTGTTCAGGGCTTCCATGAACGGGTCCGGATCAAACTCTTCGATGTTGTAGACGCCTTTGTAATCCCATGTGCCGGTCATCAGCATCATTGCGCCGATCATTGCCGGAACGCCGGTCGTATAAGAAACCGCCTGCGAACCCACTTCTTTGTAGCAGGCTTCGTGGTCGCACACATTGTACAAATAGTATGTTTTGTCTTTGCCATCTTTTTTTCCGCGGAAGATGCAGCCGATATTCGTTTTGCCTTTTGTGCGCGGGCCGAGTGAAGCGGGATCCGGCAGCACAGCTTTTAAGAACTGGAGCGGCACGATTTGTTTGCCTTCGAATTCAATCGGTTCAATGGAAGTCATGCCGACATTTTCGAGGCATTTCAGGTGCGTCAGGTAGCTCTCGCTGAATGTCATGAAGAAACGGATCCGCTTGATGCCCGGGATGTTCAGCGCGAGGGATTCAATTTCTTCATGGTGCAACAAATACATATCCCGCTCGCCGATTTCAGGGAAGTTGTAAACGCGCTTGATTTCCATCGGCTTCGTTTCGACCCACTTGCCGTTTTCCCAGTAGCTGCCGTTTGCAGAAACTTCGCGGATGTTGATTTCCGGATTGAAGTTTGTTGCGAACGGGTAGCCATGGTCTCCGGCATTGCAGTCCAAAATATCAATATACTCAATTTCATCGAAATGGTGTTTCAACGCATAGGCGGAAAAAACGCCGGTCACGCCCGGGTCAAAGCCGCTCCCCAAAAGTGCGGTAATGCCGGCTTCTTTAAAGCGTTCGCGGTAAGCCCACTGCCATTTGTATTCAAACTTTGCCGTATCCTCGGGTTCGTAGTTGGCTGTATCGAGATAGTTTGTTTTTGTGGCGAGGCAAGCTTCCATGATGGTTAAATCCTGGTATGGCAACGCCAAGTTCATGACAACATCCGGTTTTTCTTTTTCAATTAGAGCAATCAGCTCTTCCACATGATTGGCATCCACTTGCGCCGTGGTGACTTTCGTTTTGCCGCCGTCCAGTTTTGCTTTTAACGCATCACATTTCGATTTTGTCCGGCTTGCAATGCAGATTTCTTCAAATACTTCGCTGTTTTGGCAACATTTATGGGCAGCTACCGAGGCCACGCCGCCGCAACCGATAATCAATGCTTTTCCCATTCTCTTATCTCCTTCAAAATAGATTTTAAACTTGTGGCATGCCGGAAAAAGGCAAACAAAAAAGCAAGTGCAGATCGCGGGCCCGCGCACAACACTTGCTTCATAAAAATCATCATATTAAAAAAGCATACGAATATCCGGGATAAACGGATATCCATCTGCCATAAAAGTCCTGGGACATTATGGAAGAAAGCTTTTTAATATTCAAATCGGATCAGAGTCTATATAGCAAATAATTACTTTTACCACTCTTATTGATCGTTTCACAAGTTGATGTGCACACGCACCGGTTGTAAAGTAACCAACTTATAAAATTTGAGCTTCCAACTCAATCAATAAGGCAACCAAAAGTTGCCGATTCGGCATTTGACCCGGCTGTCCGTATGGCCTTAACTTCCTTGGTCAAAATTATCTGCTTGGAAAGACTCTTGACGTTGAATATTCGCTTTCCAAATCATACTCTTCTATCCTATCAGCATGCAGGCAAAATAGCAAGGAGAAATTTTTTCAGTATGTGTCAAGTTTTTCTCGACATCGTTTAAAAATCAGTGATGTCCAGCCACTCTTTTTGTACGCTTTTGGCTACCGCACTTTGCTTGCTTCCCTGGATAAGGGCAATCCAAAAAGCCTTTAAACCGGGAATATGGGCACCTCTTTTTGATGATCGCGAAATTTACTCGCTTTCCGCAAGCGTCGCGAGCCTCCTCGCTCGTCCCTCAAGCACACTGGGTCTCTTCTTGCTCGCTTTTCCCGCAGGAGTCTCAGAAATTAGCGATCATTATATATCCTCAGCTTTTTATAGGATGTTGGAATTGCCCCTTATCCAGGTGAAGATATGACAACCTAAAAATCTTGCTTAAATTCCCTATTGCCGATGAAGTGCTTGTATACAGGCTGATCGATCCCTATTTTTCCCTCGAAAAATATTTTACACATACGGCATAAAATATGGTGCCCCTCGGCATGGGGATCACGGTTTCGGGCTTCTGCGTGATGTCGCCAATATGAATGATTTGCTGGCGGCGGACGGCCACAATATGTAAAAGAAACAGCCAATGTTTTGTTGGCCGGCCGCCGACTATTTATTTTCTTCCTCGATCCATACGGAAACGCTGCCCCCGTTGGCCGGGAACCTGGCAAAGCCTTCTTCTTCGATCGTAATTTTCTCCTTCCTTGCACCTGTTACATCCACCCAAATTTCCCCGGCGCGTTCTTTTCCGACAAACATTCTTTTTTCCCCGCCGTTACCGTTTGAAATGACAACAGCACAGCCTGAATGCGGCAGTTCCGAAACGCCGCGGCGCACCCAACCAATCGTATTTGGGTGGTCAAAATAGTCATCCTGTTCGCCGTAAACTTTTTCCAGGCGCACATATAATAGCGGCGCAATAGCATCTTTCTTGCCCGGAATCGGATGGTCTCCGTCGATTCCGTAAAAGTCCCCGTAAAATACGCACGGGTAGCCGTCTTTCCGGAGAAGAATCAGGGAATAAGCACTCTGCTTAAACCAGTCTTCCACCCATGATTCAAGGGATTCGCTCGGCTGCGAATCATGGTTGTCGACAAAAGTGACGGCATTCAGCGGGTGTGTTTGGACGAGTGTTTCATCGAAAATGGTTGTTAAGTCAAAATCCCTTCCCTTAATGGAAGCATCGCGCAATTTATAATGCAGCGCGACATCGAACAGGTCGATTTTAAATTCTACATGGTCCAAATATTTTTGGCATGCTTCCAGCTGCGGGTTCCAAAACTCGCCGACAAAATAAAAATTTTTCCCGCGGTGCGCCATTAATTCGGAGGCAAAATCGCGGATAAAATCAAAATTGATATGTTTAATGGCATCGAGCCGGTAACCGTCGCAGCTGGTCGTATCGGCAAGCCATTTGCCCCATTCAATCATTTCCCTTTTGACGTCCGGATGGTTGTAGTCAATATCGGCGTACATCAAGTAATCGAAATTTCCGAATTGGCTGTCCACATTCTCGTTCCAATGCTTATTTTCGCCGACAATGCGGAAAATGCCATTCCGCCCGGTCCGCTGGTCATAATCCACGCCGCTGAAATGGTTGAAATTCCATTTGAAAGAAGAATACTGGCCGTGCCGGTTTTCGAAATTGAATTTCGTCCATCCTTCTATTTCAAACGGTTCTGAGATCTCTTTATTCCGGTCCATTGGGTCGACTTCCACTACCTGAAAAGCTTAGGTTTCATCCGCCCCCGCTTTGTGGTTCATGACCACGTCGATATAGACGCAAATTTCATGCTCGTGGCATGCCCGGATGGCCTCATGCAGTTCCTGTTTGGTTCCGTACTTCGTTCTGACCGTGCCTTTCTGGTCGAATTCACCGAGGTCATAATGGTCATAGACGCCATAGCCGTTGTCTTCGGCTGACTGCCCTTTTGTGACAGGCGGAAGCCACACGGAATCAATCCCGCCCGCTTTTAATTCGGGTGCCAGCTCTTTCAGGCGGTTCCAATGTTTTCCGTCCGCTTTCGTGTTCCATTCAAAAAACTGCATGATCGTATGATTCCGTTCCAAAAGAATTCCCCTTCCGAAAGAAAGAATAGATTGATGATGGGCTTAGTATAATTTTTTATAAAAAATATTCAATAAATTAAGATTTTAATGGCAAAAAAGTCCCGGATCAAAGCTGTTAATTAAATTAGGGTACTATTCCCGGTTTTACCCCGGGAAATCATCTTTTAAAAAGACACAAAAACCCGTTAAAGAACGGGCCTGGTCATTTACGCGGCGATTCTCCCGAAAAATCCTTGCCAAAATACGGTTATAATACGGTTTGCAGCCGTTTCGGCAGAAGGGAACAGGCGGGATCCGTCGGCCTGTTTATGGTTTCCGGTTTTAATGAGGGCGAGATAGGCATAGGCGGCAAACGTTTTACAACCTTATTGTTAATACGGAAGGAAAAGATGCGGATGTAAAAGGAGCGTTGGAAAAGCTTTTGTTTGTTGACGAGGTGACAGGTCCGGAATACGGGAAGAATAAACATTATGAGTTTTATGAAGTTTCCTTGAAGCAAAATCCATATGACAAAAAATCGATTGAATCGATTCCGAAGATCAAAAAACAGGCAGTAAAGGCTTTGCAAGATGCGGGCGTGGCAGGAACCAGCCATCTTTGGATCGGCGGGGTGACGTCTTCCCTTTATGATACGGCCAACACGACGGAAAGGGATATGAAAATATTATGCCGTTTGTCATTTTGATCATTGCGGCGCTTGTATTTGCGTTCGCTTGTCGCCATGGTGTACTTGATTGTGACGGTGTTCTTGTCTTATGTTTCCGCTTTGGGTGCCGGCTGGCTCCTCATCCATTACGGTTTGGGCATTCCGGCCATCCAGGATTTGATTCCGTTCTATGCCTTTGTCTTTCTTGTCGGGTTTGGGGAAGATTACGATATCTTTATGATTTCAAGCATTTGGAAAAATAAACAGCGGCTGCCGCACAAGCGTGCAATTGTGCTCGGTGTGACGGAAACAGGCGCTGTCATTACATCAGCAGGGCTCATTCTTGCCGGCACGTTTGCGGTGTTGACCGTCCTTCCGATCCAGATTTTATTGCAATTCGGGATTGTCACCGCCATCGGTGTCCTGCTGGATACGTTTGTCGTCCGCCCGCTCCTGGTGCCGGCGATTACAACGGTGCTCTGCCGCTATGCGTTCTGGCCGGGGAAACTGTTTGAAAAAGAAGAAGAACCGTTAAAAAGCACAGAATAACTGCTGACCCCTTCTATGTATGATTCGCAGGCGTTCGGAGATACTTCTCCATAAAGACGCCATTCATAGAAGGGGATTTTTACTGTGAAATATCATCAAACGTTTAAACAGGCTGTCCGCCATCAGCAGGAAAAGCAGGCAAGAAAGGGGAAAGGGCGCGGACTTCCATGGTGGCAGCTTTCCCTGATTGGCATCGGCTCCATTATCGGTGCGGGGTTTTTCCTCGGCACTGGGCTGTCGATCCGCCTTGCCGGTCCGTCCATTTTAATCGGCTATTTGTTTGCCGGGGTAACGGCGTATTTTGTGTTCAGCGCGCTCGCAGAAATGACGGTTAATGACCCTCAGCCGGGCTCGTTCCGGACATACGCGAAAAAAGCATTCGGCAGTCCGTACGGTTTTGTCATCGGCTGGATGTACTGGCTGTCCGGCATTCTGATCATGTCGAGCGAAATTGTCGCCCTTTCCACTTTTACGCAATTTTGGTTTCCGCATACCCCGCTTTGGATTTTTACGATTGTATTTGCCCTCCTTGGCTTTGGCATCAATTTGATGGGCATGCAAAATTTCGGGAAAATTGAATCGCTGTTTGCGATGATTAAATTATCGACATTGGTCGTTTTCATTGTTTTCGGCGTGCTGTTTTTACTGGGCGCCATCCATCCGTCGGCGGGCAATACGGTCAGGTCGCCGGGGAACTTTCAGCTTTTTCCGAACGGCATCACAGGGCTGTGGTCTGCGCTGATTTTTATCTTTTTTTCCTTCGGCGGTATGGAAGTGGTCGGTGTGGCATCCGCTGAGCTGAAAAATCAAAAAGATATTCCGAAAACCGGATACGGCCTTTTGATCACGCTTGTCGCCATATATGTGCTATCTTTGCTGTTTGTCGTGCTGATGGCAGGTTGGCGGGCGGTCAATGCTTCGGAAAGCCCGTTTGTGACGGCATTATCGGCTTTCCATATTCCTTATCTCGATTCCATATTCAACGTGATTATTATCAGTGCTGCGTTTTCCACAATGGTCGGCGCGCTGTTTTCCATTACACAGATTTTAGTGGCGCTCGCCGATGACGGGGACGCGCCGAAAAAGCTGGAAGAGAAAAATAAAAGAGGGGTGGCCATTTATGCTTTGCTGCTGACGGCTGCAGGGCTTGCGGTTTCCGTACTGTTTTCCTTCCTACTGCCAAAAACACTGTATGAATATGTCACGACCGCGGCAGGTGTACTCTTGATTTTAAACTGGGTCAATATTTTGGCTTCCCATATTAAATTGCATCCGACGTATGCGCGGAAACAGGGAACGTATAAGGTATTTGGTTATCCCTTCACTTCCTTTGCCGGGATCGCCTTTATATTGGCGGTGATTTCAGGCGGGCTTCTGCACAGAAACGAAAGGATCGGCCTGCTCGTCAGTTTCGGCCTGATGTTTGCCATTTTCCTGTGCAGCAAATGGATGCGCCGCAGAAACCGCGCAGCAACGCCCCGCCCGGAACCGGATGGGCCTGTTTTTGAATAGGATGAAAAGGATTAATATTGAAACCCGATTTCAAGCTTTTTGTACGATTGATCCCGGGTAATGGAACCGGTATGTCGGAAAGCAACCAGACGGCTGCCGTCTACGAAGCGGAAACGAGCCTGTATATAGAAATCGTGATGGTTTTGGCCATCGTCGTGATTGTCGCTGCTTCCCTCGGCCGGCATTTTTCACATCCGCACAGAAAGCTTCTCCCGTGATTAGATCGGCTTGTATTGGTACACTAAAAGATGAACTTTTAAAATGGGAGGAATCACAATGGCAGTACAACAGCTCCACACAGTGGAAGAACTGGAACAATTTGTTCAGGGAAGCGGCAAGCGCCTGCTTTTTAAGCACAGTACAAGATGCCCGATCAGCGCAAAAGCCCACGAAGAATCTCGGATTTGTAAAAGAAACGGATATCCCGGCGGCCGAGGTGTTGGTCATTGAAGACCGGCCTGTTTCCAATCACATTGCGGAAACGTTCGGCATCCGGCACGAGTCCCCACAAATTTTTCTCCTTGAAAACGGGGAAGTGCGCTGGAATGAGGACCATGCGAAAATTACACGCGAAGCCATCCAACAAGCCGTACAGTAAAAGGGGGTTTACATGCCCGGCAAAATTTTTTAAAATAGGAACAAAACAACTACCCGATCGGGAGAGGTTCATAGCTCAACCCTCTATAAAAAACTATGGATAAATGGAATGTACCGCCATGTCCATAAAGGATATGGCTTTTTTTCATCTTATTCGGAAAATAAGGGTTCGGGATCTCTCCTGGAAAAAATGGCGGGGAACATTTTTTCGAGGAGGTTTTTTATGGCTGGAAGAAAGCAAGAAGAAGGATTGAAGGATTTAACGCTGCTGGGGAACCAGAAAACAAAATACCCTACGGACTATGATCCGGGTGTATTGGAGGCGGTCAATAACCTGCATGCAGACCGTGATTATTTTGTGAAATTTAACTGCCCGGAATTTACGAGTTTATGCCCGCTTACCGGCCAGCCGGATTTTGCAACGATCTATGTTTCCTATATCCCGGACAAAAAAATCGTTGAAAGCAAATCTTTAAAATTGTATTTGTTCAGTTTCCGAAACCACGGCGATTTTCACGAAGACTGCGTGAATATCATTATGGACGATCTTATCAAGCTGCTTGATCCCCGATATATCGAAGTCTGGGGGAAATTTACACCGCGCGGCGGGATTTCAATCGATCCTTGGTGCAATTACGGGAAACCGGGAACAAAATACGAAGAAATGGCCCATTACCGCTTGATGAACCATGACATGTATCCCGAAAAAGTGGATAACCGGTAAGGGGGGACAAGGATGAATGCTTATTTGAACGGGATATTTGTCGGGCTCTTGATTTTATCGAACATCGTATCCGTTAAGCTTTTCCATATCGGTGATGCGATTGTGCTGCCGGCCGCCGCCGTTATTTATATTTTTACTTATCCGCTTGTTGATGTGACTGTGGAAGTTTACGGGAAAAAAGCAGGCAGGGCGACGGTCCAGGCCGGGTTTATTACACAGATTTTGGCGATGATTTTTATTCTGATCACGATCCATCTGCCTGCAGCGCCTGCATTCGGGCACCAGGATGCGTTTGAAACGATTTTAAGCGGCAGTTTCCGTGTCATTCTTGCCAGCCTCGTTTCCTATATCATCAGCCAAAACCTGGATGTGTTCGTCTTCAATAAATTGAAGAAAAAGCACGGCAGAAAAAAGCTGTGGCTGCGCAACAATGCTTCTACAATGCTGAGCCAATTGATTGATACATCCATTTTTATTACCATTGCTTTTTACGGAACGGTGCCGGTCCGGGTACTCGGGACGCTGATTTTTACCCAATATATATTTAAATTTGCGGCTTCCATTGTGATGACACCGGTCGTTTATTTGCTTGTCGGCATGATACGCAAAGCCAAGAAAGATAGTGATCCACAGGTTGGCCGGGAAGTGCTTGAAAAAATTTAATGTTTCGCCCCGCTCGATTGGCGGGGTTTTACAATTTTGTGAATTGGGAGCGGTTTCCTTTGTGTGTTGATCGGCCCGGAGTAAAATAAAATTGCGGCATTTTTTAATCCCGAAACAGAAAGGAAGTCTTCTTCATGAGCATGGTTTTACATGATATGAAACATGCAGTAGATGAACAGTACAAGCTTTATATCGGCGGCAAATGGGTTGAAGGGACAAGCGGGAGGAAAATCACAAGTTACAATCCGGGCAATGGCGAAAAACTGTCGGAGTTTGTCGATGCAAGCCATGCAGATGTGGATGCTGCTGTTGAAGCGGCAACGGAAGCTTTGCAATCCTGGAAAAAGACTAGCATTCTTGAAAGAAGCCAAATGCTGTTGAAAATAGCGGATTTGATCGATGAAAATGCGGAACATCTCGCTTTGGTCGAAACGCTCGATAACGGCAAGCCTTTAAGGGAAACAAAAGGGATTGACATTCCTTTAAGCGCCGACCATTTTCGCTATTTTGCCGGCGTGATTCGCTCGGAAGAAGGAACGGCAAAAGCATTGGATGAAGAAACGATCACGATCAACTTGAAAGAGCCGATCGGCGTTGTCGGGCAGATTGTCCCTTGGAACTTCCCGCTTTTGATGGCAGCGTGGAAAATTGCGCCGGCGATTGCGGTGGGTAACACGGTTGTCATCCATCCGTCATCCTCCACATCGCTCAGCCTTTTGGAACTGGCAAAGCTTTTGGATCAAGTGCTGCCGGCCGGGGTTGTGAATGTCGTTACAGGCAGAGGGTCGGATTCCGGGAATTATATGCTGGAACACCCGGGCTTCAGCAAATTGGCGTTTACCGGTTCAACAGAAGTCGGCTACACAGTGGCAAAAGCGGCTGCTGATAAATTAATCCCGGCAACTTTGGAACTGGGCGGCAAATCGGCCAATATTATTTTTGATGATGCACCATGGGAACAAGCACTTGAAGGGGCACAACTCGGCATTTTGTTCAACCAGGGCCAGGTCTGCTGCGCCGGGTCGCGGATTTTTGTGCAGGAAGGCATTTATGATAAGTTCCTGGCTGCTTTAAAAGAAGCTTTCGAAAAAATCAAAGTCGGCCTGCCGTGGGAAGACGGTGTGCAAATGGGCGCGCAAATTAACGAACGGCAGCTTGAAAAAATATTGGAATATGTGGAAATCGGCCAAAAAGAAGGCGCCCGGCTTGTAACGGGCGGACGCAGATTGACGGAAAACGGCCTGGATCAAGGCTTCTTTATGGCGCCGACCATACTGGCGGATGCCACAAATGATATGCGGATTGCACAGAAAGAAATTTTCGGCCCTGTCGCAACCGTCATTAAATTTAAGACTGAGGAAGAAGTCATCCGCATGGCGAATGATTCGGAATACGGCCTTGGCGGCGCGGTCTGGACGGCCAATTTCAACCGCGCTATGAGGGTAGCGCGCTGCGTCGAAACCGGGCGCATGTGGATCAATACGTATAACCAACTGCCTGCCGGCGCCCCGTTCGGCGGCTATAAAAAATCCGGTATCGGCCGTGAAACGTATAAGAGCATTTTGGATGCCTACACGCAAACGAAAAACATATTCATCAATTTGAAAGAGTCTCCATACGGATTATATTAAAAAGCAAGAAAACCCGTTGGGAAATTCATTTTCCTCAACGGGTTTTCTTCGTTTCAGACTATGTTTTTGCAGTGGGGCTTGGCTTCTCCCTCGTTTTTTTTCGAATTGCCGATTTCAGGTCGTTTTTCGCTGATTTAAATGATGTTACCGCCGATTTCTCGGGGAAGTCCGCTGATTCTTCTGCCGCTGATTCCGAAAAAAGGAAGTCCTTTTGATCATTGAGAAATTCACTCGCTTTGGAGCCCCGCCTGATCCGCTTTTCCTGCAGGAGTCCCGTAAATTTTGCCATTCCACGGTTTACCGACTTTTAGGATATTACAGCTTTTCGACAACGCGGATGCCGGATTCCCCTGCAATCAGCGCTTTATTGGCTACACCGACGAACAAAGAGGTGTCCACGACGCCCGCGATATGATTCAAATCATGGTCAAGCTGCTTAATGTTTTGAACATTCGAAAACCGGACATCCATGAGTAGGTGTCCGTAATCCGATACGGTAATACCGTCTTTTGCATTGCTTCGCCTCAAACAAGGTTCCCCGCCGAGCACGCGGACTTCCTTTTCAACATACGAAAGCGCATCTTCTAAAATCTCAAGGCAGACTGGGTGCTTAAAAGCCAGCGTTTCTGCAAATTTGCTTTCGTCTGCGAGCAATATGTATGTGTCTGCCATGGTACCGATTAATTTTTCTTTCGTATGGATGCCGCCGCCGCTTTTTAAGGCATGGAGCTGTGCATCCACTTCGTCGCACCCGTCAAAAGCAATAGCAATGCGGTCCACCGAAAAAGTCGGGATAACATGCAGCCCCTTTTCCAGGCAGCGCATTTTTGTTTGGAAAGAAGGCGTAACAACTCTGACATCGAGTTTTTCTATCCGAATCAAATCAATCAGGTGTGAAATGGTGCTGCCACCACCAAGGCCTATTACTGTGTTGTTTTGAATATAACCCAAAGCTGCTTTGGCACAGTTTTTTTTCATTTCTGCTCCATCCATGGAATCCGTCCTCCTTTAACCGATTGTAATGATACCATTTTCGGCTTTTTCCTGCAGGCTGTTGATAATCTGGACGCCCGAACTTGTGCCGATCCGCTCGGCCCCGGCTTCAATCATGGCCAGGAAAGTTTCGGCATCCCGTATCCCGCCGGCTGCTTTTACTTTTATTTCATCCCCGACGATTTCTTTCATCAGCCGGACGTCGTCTATGTTTGCCCCGCCTGTGCCGAATCCGGTTGATGTTTTAATAAAGTCCGGTTTTACCTTTTTAGCGATCCGAGCGAGCATTTCAATTTCATGTTTTTCCAAGTAGCAATTTTCAAAAATGACCTTCGAGATGACGCCTTCCTGCTTGCAAATGCCGACAATGGTTTCCATCTCTTTTTCGATGTAGCGGTAATTTTTGTTTTTCAGTTCAGAGAGATTGACGACATAGTCGATTTCATCCGCGCCGTCTTCAATCGCATCAGATGTTTCAAAAGCTTTCGTTTCTATTGTCGTTTGCCCGAGCGGAAACGAAATGGCCGCCCCGACATGGATATCCGTGCCTTGCAAAAATGTTTTGCAGAGGGCGGTTTGGACGGAGTTGATGGCGACCATTTTAAAATGGTACTGGCGCGCTTCATCACAAAGTTTTTTCATCGTCGTTCCGTCTGCGTACGGTTTTAAATTCGTATGGTCAATCATTTGGGCCAGCTGGTCAATCGTGTAGACCGTCATTTTTTTCATTCCTTTCTTTGGAAATGTCTATTTTTATCATAACGTAAACGGGGCGTGCCGGTTTTGTCTATTTTGTGGTATCAGGAGAAAAAATGCAACCGCTTTAAAAATGTGTACTAATATTTATTAAATATTGACTAATACAGTTTTGTGTATTTAAGTTAATTTGTTTATTTTTAAGTGCAAAAACCTTGTTTTTACTATGATTATAGGTTTAATATATAAATGTGAACTTTTTGTGACCATTATAGTACAGTTTGTATTCATACTATAACAGTTTGTGCGGACATGTCCGGAAAATTGTTTAATTTTGCATCCGGGAGGAAAACTAACGGGAAAGAAGGGATTTGAAAAAGCTTTTGGTGCACAAATGAAGGAAAGGAGATTTTTAGTCAGCTGTTTGGGGATTTTCTAGAACATTACGACAGAAGGGGATAAAACATGGCAAAAACAATTGCAGATTTGCTGATTGATTCATTATTAAATGCAGGTGTGAAAAGAATTTACGGGATTGTTGGGGATTCGCTGAACGCGGTGCTCGACTCAGTAAGGCGTTCGGGCCGGATCGAGTGGATTGGTGTGCGCCACGAAGAAGTTGCAGCTTTTGCGGCCGGCGCTGATTCTTTGCTCAATAACAGCATTGCGGTTTGCGCAGGTAGCAGCGGCCCGGGAAACCTTCATTTGATCAACGGCCTTTATGATTGCAACCGGTCGCGCATTCCGGTGCTGGCGATTGCTGCCCATATTCCGAGCAGCGAAATCGGGAGCGAATATTTCCAACAAACGCGCCCTGAACTGATTTTCAAAGACTGTGCCCATTTTGTTGAAACTGTACAGCGCCCGGAACAAATGCCGCTGATGGTCAATATGGCAATGCAGCAGGCAATTGCAAAACAAGGTGTTTCGGTACTCGTTCTTCCTGGCGATGTTGCCGGTTTGGACGACAATGCGGCTGTTCCTGAAGTTCCGGTCCATGTGGCAAAACCGGTTGTCAGGCCGTCGGATGAAGATCTCAATCGACTGGCTGCCTATTTAAATGAAGGCAAAAAAGTTACGCTGCTTTGCGGTGCAGGCTGTGCAGGCGCCCATGACCAAATCATGGAACTGTGCAACAAGCTGAAATCTCCGATGGTTGTAGCTTTGCGCGGAAAAGAATTTTTGGAATATGATAATCCTTACTACGCCGGTTTGACAGGCTTGATCGGGTATTCTTCCGGCTATGACGCGATGATGGAATGCGATACGCTTCTTATGCTTGGAACGGACTTCCCGTACCGCCAATTCTATCCGAAAAATGCGAAAGTCCTGCAGGTGGATATCCGTTCTGAACATTTAGGCCGCCGTACCCCGCTTACACTCGGGGTTGTCGGGGATGTAAAAGACACTGTTGAAGCTTTACTCCCATTGATTGAAGAAAAGAATAACAGCAAGCACCTGGATAAACATGTCAAAGCCTACCAGAAAGTAAGGGAAGGTCTTGATGAGCTTGCAGTGGGCAAACCAGGGCGCAAACCGATCCACCCGCAATATTTAACAAAACTTGTAAGTGATTTGGCGGACGAGGATGCTGTGTTCACCTGCGATGTCGGCACGCCGACTTTATGGGCAGCGCGTTATTTGCAGATGAACGGTAAACGGCGTTTGCTCGGTTCGTTTAACCACGGGACGATGGCCAATGCGCTTCCGCAGGCGATCGGTGCGGCCATTGCGCAGCCGGGCCGGCAGGTTGTTGCGCTTTGCGGCGACGGCGGATTATCCATGTTAATGGGTGACCTTTTAACACTCCGCCAGCATAAATTGCCGGTTAAAGCGGTTGTATTTAACAACACGGCATTAAGCTTCGTTGAACTGGAAATGAAAGCAGCCGGTTATCCGGAAACCGGAACAGGCCTTGACAGCCCGAACTTCGCAGCCATTGCCGAAGCGATGGAAATGAAAGGGATCCGTGTGGAAGACCCGGCTGATCTTGAAGGGGCGTTGCGCGAAGCATTTGAACATGACGGTCCTGCCATTATTGACGTTGCCGTAAACCGCCAGGAATTGTCCTTGCCGCCGAAAATTACGTATGAACAGGCGCACGGCTTTACGCTCTGGATGCTGAAAGCCGTCTTAAACGGCCGCGGTAATGAGCTGATTGAATTGGCGAAAACGAATTTGATCCGATAAGCATCAGAAAAAGGCCCGGTATCCGAAATGGAGCCGGGCTTTTGTCATGTTTCTAACGGAGATATTTTTCTTTCAGCACTTTTATGTGATGAAGCTCATGCCCTGCGATGACATAAGCGATCCCCCGCACGGTCATCTCCGCTTCATTGGCGGTTCCTTTCCGCATCCAGGCATTTCCATCCAGCCCTTTGAGCAGATGCAAAGTGGCTTGCCGGACAGCTGCGAAGTGATCAATCAAATCAGCAAATGGCTGTTCGTCAAATGCTGCATTGGCCACATAAAGATCCTGGTCAAATCCCGGGAGTGACACGGTTTCCCCGCGGGCAATGCTGAGCAGCCGGTAAGCCATGATACGTTCTGTATCTGCCATATGCCCCACTACTTGCTTCATGCTCCATTTTCCCGGTGCATAACGGTATGAGGCCTGTTCTTCTGATATTTTTTTCAATAAGCTAACAGTATTATGGATTTGTGTTTCTAAAATTTCAGTAATGGCTCCATCAGGTACAAGGCTTACATATGCTGCATAGTAAGCCGCATACTCGGTTGGATCCGGCCGGTTTGGCATTGCTCCTCATCCTTTCTTCATAACGGAATGGTACAATTATAATATAATTTCCGTGAATATTGGCAAAAGCTGAACTTTTAATTACAAAAATAGGCGCCTCATTCCTAAGATGAATAAAGCACCCTGTAGCCTTGTTTAATGCCCGCGATGTTTTTCTTTTGCTTTTTTCTTTTTTATTTCTCTTTTGAGCTTCTTCTTTTTTTCTTTTTTCTCCCGATAAATCCTCTTCTTCTCTTGTTTTCTTTTTTCGTACTCCATTTGAATAGCCTGTTGCGCGTAGGTAGAGACGCCTTTAGTTTTCATTTCCTTCGAAACTTGGCGCGCAAGGCGTTTTGGATTGACCTTCCTTTTGTAGCTTCCTTCCAATGCTACGCTTTGTGTAAGCTTTTGAATGAAATCAGCTAAATGATTATGGACAAAATCAAGAATCTCCTCGTCTTTTGGCTCATTGCCAAACACGAACCGGCCGGCCTTTAAGTGATTTTCACCTTCAACGAATTCAATCACGCCCACCCAAAACGGTTCTTCGTAAAAAACAGTTAACTTCATATAAATCCCCCTCTTAAATAAAGAAGGAACGATGGACATCCCGAGGGGGGGAAGGTTACTGGCATTTCATTAATGCGTTTGGACTACCAACCAAACTGTGTTTTTACGTTCCTCAGCTATTATATCAAGATTTCAAAACGAACCAAATAGATGCCAGTAAAAATTTTTATAATTGGGACTTTTTTGCCGGGAGTATTCCCTCAACCGGTCCGGGCAAACAGCCAGCACCATAGCTGACAGCATTCCGGAAACCAGGGCATTTTTTAGTTGATGGTAAAACATGAAAGGGTAATAAAAACTTAAGGGATGTCCCCTGGTCAGATACTGACTTTCGAGACATCCCCGTGTGTTCATTCATTTGCCAATTTAAAGATATTCAGCAGCTTAAAGAAGAGGCTTAAGATGATGGCGACGACGGTTGCGAGGCCCATTCCGCTTAAAGAGGCAGTACCGATATTGATTGTTGCGCCGCTTAAGCCAACAGCCAAAACAACACAGGTCAAAATTAGATTTTGCGATTTTCCGTAGTCCACTTTTTGTTCCACGAGCATCCGCAAACCGCTTGCCGCAATGACACCGAACAACAGCAGGGAAATACCGCCCATCACCGGCTGCGGAATCGACGAAATCAGCGCCGCGAGTTTCCCGCAGAAGGAAAGGATAATGGCAATCACCGCAGCTCCGCCGATTACCCATGTCGAATATACGCGCGTAATGGCGAGCACCCCGATATTTTCACCGTAAGTCGTATTTGGCGTCGCGCCGACAAAACTGGAGATGATGGTGGAAATCCCGTTCCCCATCAATGACCGGTCAAGGCCCGGCTCTTTTGTCAAATCCTTTTTGACAATATTGCCCGTCACGATTAAATGACCGATATGTTCCGGAATGATGACGAGCGCCGCCGGAATAATGATCATAATGTCGGACCAGTTGAATTGAATCGGGTAGTAAGTCGGCAAAGAAATCCAGGCCGCTTTATGGACGGCCGAGAGATCAACGATGCCGAACGCCAAAGAAATCAGGTAGCCGCATATAATGCCGATTAGGATCGGGATGATTTTTAAAAAACCGCGTAGTGTAACCCAGCAGACGACCGTTATCGCCAGCGTCAATAGCGAAACGGTAATCGTCTGCGGATCCGGGCTCCAGTTTTTTACGGATGCATCAGAATTAACAAGACCCGCCATCTGTGCTGCAGTCGGGACAAGCTGAAGCCCGATAACGGCCACGATCGCGCCCATTGCGGCAGGCGGGAAGACAACATCGAGCCAGGCGGTTCCGGCCAGCTTAATAATGAGTGCAACAAGCACAAGGATAATGCCGACAAACAGGAAGCCGCCCAATGCATAGCTGTAGCCGTGGATGCCCGAATATTTTGCCAGTACTGCGAAAACCGGTGAAATGAAAGCAAAGCTGGACCCGAGATAAGCCGGGATTTTCCCTTTTGTAATGAAGATATAAAGCAGCGTCCCGATTCCGTTCATTAATAAAATAGTCGCAGGATCGACTTTAAACAATACAGGGACGAGGACCGTTGAACCGAACATCGCAAACAAATGCTGGAAACTCAGCGGCAGGCTTTTGAGAAACGGCAGTTTTTGGTCGACTTGAATTTCGTGCTGTTCCATGTTTTTCTCCCCTCATGTAATATGAAAATTTTAAGATACGAATTTCCGGAAAAGCCTTTTGTTTCTTTTTTGATGAATGCCCTTTTTGCATAAATAAAGCACCTTGCCCAAAGTAAGGCAAGGTGCAGGCATGCACACATTTATCCGGAACCTTGCCAGCCTCACGGGACTGTTTTTAAAGGTAAATATTCATCTTTTCTTAGCTATTATGGCAGTTTCACAGGGGTTTGTCAATTCTTTTTTAAACAGGGTATGTGTCAAGTTTTTCTCGACACTGTTTAAATATCGGGTACACTTTCGGCTACCGCGCTTCGCTTGCTCTCCTGGATAAATGGCACTAATTTTTCAAATTAATGCCATTTATCCAGGCTGAAATGAAAACCCAAAAATTTTTCTTAAATGCCCCATTGACGATGAGGAGCTTCCAAACACAACTCCCCGT
>Ga0207747_1000228_pt1 | contig 71852 bp, 72 predicted proteins | sample HigsolmetaGSP11D_FD_184839 | JGI IMG/M metagenome (GOLD analysis project Ga0207747, IMG submission 184839) | High solid enriched microbial communities from the Joint BioEnergy Institute, USA - SP1-1-D (SPAdes) | ecosystem: Engineered > Bioreactor > SSF (Solid state fermentation) > Aerobic >...
GCGCCGCCGGCGGCTGCGCGGGCTGCTGCCGGTTGCGGTGCTTGCGGGTGGGATTGCGCATCGCCACTTGGCGCTGCTCGGTGCTCATCCCGTCCCAGCGCCGCCTGGCCTCCTCGGCCGAGAGGGGCTGGTGTCCCGTGCCGGCCAGGCGCTGCTCTACCCGCCGCTTCTGTTTCGAGGTCAGGTCATCGAATTTCCTGTCTGCCATCCTGCGGCGCTGCGGCTGTGCCGGCGCCGTTGCGGTCTGCGCGAGGGCAGCGGCCGGCAGCAGGGCAAGCGAGAGGCTAAGGAAGCTGCGTCTCCGGATCATGGCATCGTCCCATCGGGTCCGATGAAGGATGCGCCGGACCCGACGCGGACCACAACTTAAAGCCTTGTAGGACTCAGCGGCCCACCGCGTAGCCCTGCATGCCGCGCGGATTGGCGCCGGCCAGGATCTGCCCGTCCTTCTCCAGCCTCACGCCGGTCAGGCGGCCTTCCGACCACTCCCCGCCCATTTCCGCCTTGTGGCCGCGGGCCTGGAGCTCAGCCAGCACTTCCGGCGCGAAGCGCCCTTCCAGCACCAGCTTTCCCGGCTTGGCCCCGCGCGGCCAGAAGCTGCTGATCCAATGCTCCGAATGGAAGCTCGGCAGGTCGATCGCCTGCTGGATGTTGAAGCGGTGGTTTACCATGCGCAGCAGCATGATGGGCTGCCACTGGTCCTGCTGCTCGCCACCCGGCGTGCCGAAGGCCATCCAGGGCTTGCCCTCCCGTAGAACCATGCTGGGGGAGAGGGTGGTGCGCGGTCGCTTGCCGGGCTGCAAGCCGTTCGGCAGCGTCTCGTCCAGCCAGAACATCTGGCAGCGGGTGCCGAGGCAGAAGCCGAGTTCCGGGATGGCCGGGGAGGATTGCAGCCAGCCTGCAGAGGGTGTCGCACTCACCATGTTCCCCCAGCGGTCGATGACATCGACATGGCAGGTATCCCCGCCCGAGGCGCCGAGGCGGGAGACGGTCGGCTCGCCGGTGCCGGCGGCCATGGCCAGTTCCTCGGCGCGGCGGATGGCGGCGGCGTAGTCGGTACGCGGCGTGCGGCCATCCGGGCTGCCGGGGCGGAATTCCAGGCTGGCACGGTCGCCGATCAGCTTGCGCCGCGCCTCGTTGTAGGCGGGCGAGAGCAGGGCCTGCATCGGCACGTCCACGAAGGCCGGGTCGCCGTAGAAGGCCTCGCGGTCGGCGAAGGCGAGCTTCATCGCCTCCACAACCGTATGCACGAAATCCGGGCCCACCGGATCCATGCCGGCGATGTCGAAGCCTTCCAGCAACGCCAGGGTCTGCAGCATGGTCGGCCCCTGGCTCCAGGGGCCGCATTTCAGCACGGTATGGCTACGATAGGTGTAGGAGAGCGGCTCCTCCACCGTCGCCTGCCAGCCGGCGAGGTCCTCGGCGGTCAGCAGGCCGGCATGGCGGCGGCCGGAGGTGTCCAGCGCCTCGAAGCTGCGGCTGAAGCGGATGATGGCCTCAGCGACGAAGCCGCGATACCAGGCGTTGCGCGCCGCCTCGATCTGCGTCTCGCGGTTGCTGCCTGCTGCCTCGGCCTCGCGTACCACCCGTTCATAGGTATCGGCCAGCACCGGGTTGGCGTAGAGCCCGCCCGGCTCCGGCCCGCCATTCCGCAGCCAGAGCGCGGCCGATGTCGGCCAGGCGGTCTCGAAGAGCGGCCGGACCGTCTCCACGGTGGCACGTACCCGCGGCACCATATGCGCGCCGCGGCGGGCATAGCCGATGGCGAATTCCAGCACATCCCGCAGCCGCCAGGTGCCGTGGTCGCGCAGCATCAGCATCCAGGCATCGAAGGCGCCGGGGACGGGGGCAGCGAGGAAGCCAGTGCCCGGCACTAGGTCCAGCCCCAGTTCGCCCTTCAGCTTCGCTACCGTCATGGCTCTGGGTGCCGGCCCCTGGCCACAGATCACCTGCTGCCGGCCGAGCTTCTCGCTGTGCAGGATGATCGGGCAGTCGCCGCCCGGCCCGTTCAGATGCGGCTCCACGATCTGCAAGGTGAAGCCCGCAGCGGCGGCGGCATCGAAGGCATTGCCGCCGCGCTCCAGCACTGCCATGCCGACCTGGCTGGCGATCCAGTGGGTGGAGGCAACGGCGCCGAAACTACCGGCGATCTCGGGGCGTGTCGTGAACATGGCTCTCCTTTGCGCGCGGGCGGCGCATCGATCCCTGGCGGAATTGGCGCAGGCGGACGGCGTGCGGTCAATCGGGGGACATGCTCAGCCGCCCAGCCTGAGCCGCCGCAGGATCCGGAAGGGCTCGCCCGGCGCTTCCTGGGCAAAGATGCAGATCGAGGTGACGCGCCGCGGGCGTGCCGGCGCATCCCCCAGATGCGCCTCCACCGCCGGGAGGAGCAGGGCCTTCTCCTCCGTCGTCAGGCGCCGGGTCAGCGTCACATGGAAGCGCCATTCTCCGAAGACGTAGGGATAGCCCCAGCGTTGCAGCATCGCCTCCTGCGCCGGGTTCAGCCCGGCCTTCCGGCGGCGGGCGAGTTCCGCCGCATCGGGCGGGGCGCGGCAGAAGTCCAGCGCCTCCACGCAGGTATCGGCCAGGGCGTGCAGGGCAGGGCAGGGCACCGTCTCCCGCAGCGCGAGGAAGCCATGCAGGTCCCGCACCGCCAATGGCGGCAGGTCGAAGGGCGCCAGGCGGGAGGCGAGCCGCTCCGCCGCCGCCAGCACCTCGGTCCAGGGGACGGCAAGGCGGAAGGGCGGCTTCAGCGTCGCATGCAGCCCGTAGCGGCGCGGATCGGCGGTGAGTTCGGCGATGTCGAGCCCCGGCAGCGCCGACTGCGGCAGCAACGTCCCGGTTTCCGCATCCCGCCCCAGCCAGGCCGAGCCCAGCGCATGCAGCGGATCGTCGCGCTCTGGTGCCCAGTAGAGGGCGAGCCGCGCCGGGGTCACGCTACCCTCTCCCCGGTGCGCCAGACGCAGCGCACAAAGGGCAGCCCCTCATGGAGATGGACCTGCACCAGGTCGGCACGCAGCCCGGCCTCGATCCGGCCGCGATCCTCCAGCTTTGCCATGCGCGCCGGGCCATCGGTGACCATCGCCACCGCCGCGGGCAGGGAGAGGCCGCATTCCGCCGCGCAGCGCCAGGCGGCCTCGATCATCGAGGCGGGGACGTAGTCGCTCGCCAGCGCATCTGCCATGCCCCCGCGCACCAGATCGGCGGCGGCGAGATTGCCGGAATGGCTGCCCCCGCGCACGATATTTGGCGCTCCGGCGATCACGGACACGCCCAGCCGGCGCGCGGCCTGCGCCGCCTCCATCGTCACCGGGAATTCGCTGATGCGGATACCGTCGCGAGCGTTGCGCGCCACCTCCTCAGGGCTGTCATCGTCATGGCTCGCCAGGGGCAGGTCGCGATGGGCAATCCGCTCCAGCAGCCAGCGCCGCTGCGGCTCGCGCAGGCGCTCACGCTGCTCCAGCAGGGCGGCAATGCGGGAGGCGAGCTCGGCATCCGTCATCTGCGCCTGGCGCTTGCGCAAAGCGCGGTAGCGGTCCAGGTCGCGGTACTGCCCGACGCCTGGCGAATGGTCCATCAGGCTGACCATGCGCACCCGCGGATGGTCAGCCACCGCCTCCAGCGCATCCGGCATGTCCGGGGCCGGCAATTCGCAGCGGAGATGCAGGAAATGGTCGCTCCGCAGCAGGCCCGTATCCGCCAGCGCATCCAGGTCGCGCACCCCGTCCCGGAAGGTCTGGTCACGGCCGGGATCGAAGCCGAGATCGCCCAGGCAGAGCGCATCGAGCACTGTGGTCACGCCGGCGGCCGCACATTGCGCATCATGCGCCAGCATGGCGGAGCGGCTGGGCCAGCGCGCATTGGTGCGGGGCTGCACCTGGCGCTCCAGATTGTCGGTATGCACATCGACCACGCCCGGGATCAGGTGGTCGCCCTGGAGGTCCAGCGCCGCCGTGAGATGGCTGCGGCCGGGCTGCACCTCCGCGATCAGGGCGCCGCGTAGCACCACCGTTCCCATGATGACGCAGTCCGGCAGCACCAGAAGGGCATTGGTCAGGATGGTCTCGGCGGTCATGCGGCGCCCTGGAGCGGATGCAACTCGAACAGGCGGTCAGCGACGCGGTCCCGCACCTCGGCATCATGGAAAATGCCGATGATGGCGGCGCCGGCGGCCTTTGCCTCCTCGATCAGGGAGATCACCACGGCGCGGTTGCCAGCGTCCAGGCTGGCGGTCGGCTCATCCAGCAGCAGCACGGGATAGCCTGGGGCGAAGCCGCGTGCCAGGTTCACCCGCTGCTGCTCGCCACCCGAGAAGGTGGCCGGCGGCAGGGCGTGCAGCGGCGCGGGCAGGTTCAGCCGCGTGAGCAGCGCCGCGGCCCGCTCGCGCGCCGCTTCCTTCGCCATGCCGCGGGCCACCAGCGGCTCCGCCACGATGTCGAGCGTGGGGACGCGCGGGATCACCCGCAGGAACTGGCTGACATAGCCCAGCGTCTCATGCCGCACCTCCCGCACCAGCCGAGGATCGGCTTTGGCAAGATCGATTTCCACGCCACGATGCTGCAGCAGGATGTGGCCAGCTCCTGCGCCGTAGTTGCCGTAGAGGCAACGCATCAGCGTGGACTTGCCGGCACCGGAAGGGCCGGAGAGTGCCACGCATTCCCCTGGCGCGACGGCCAGTTCCACCCCTTGCAGCACCGGGATCCGCGCGCCGCCCTGAAGATGCAGGGTGAAGCTCTTGGCCAGTCCCTCCGTGCGGATCGCCCAGTTCATGCCGCCAGCACCGAGGCAACCAGCAACTGCGTGTATTCGTGCTGCGGATCGTCCAGCACTCGGTCGGTTAGGCCCTGCTCCACCACCTGGCCATGCCGCATCACCAGCAGCCGGTGCGCCAGAAGCCGGGCTGCAGCGATGTCATGCGTCACCAGCAGCACGGCTAGGCCGAGATCGGCGACCAGCGCCCGGATCAGGTCCAGCAGCCTGGCCTGGACGGAGACATCCAGTCCCCCGGTCGGCTCATCCATGAAGACCAGGCGCGGGCGCGTGACCAGGGTGCGGGCGATCTGCAATCGCTGCTGCATGCCGCCGGAGAAGGTCCGCGGCAGGTCGTCGATGCGGGCGGGGTCTATCTCCACCCGCTCCAGCCAGGCCAGTGCCTCGGCGCGGATGGAGCCGTAGTGGCGGGCGCCGACGGCCATCAGTCGCTCCCCCACATTCCCGCCGGCGGAGACGCCCATGCGCAGCCCGTCGCGTGGGTTCTGGTGGACGAAGCCCCAATCGGTGCGCATCAGCCGGCGCAGCGCCGCCTCGCCCATGTCATGCACCGGGAGGGCGGCGCCTTCGGGATCACGGTAGGTGACCTGGCCCGCATCCGGACGCAGCAGGCCGGAGAGGACGCGCAGCAGCGTGGTCTTGCCGGAGCCGGATTCACCCACGATGGCGACGACCTCCCCCGGCCAGATCGCCAGGGAGACATCATCGAGTGCCTGGACGGCACCGAAGCGGAGGGAGAGGCCGCTTGCCTCCAGCAGCGGGGCTTCCGTCATTCGGCCGCATCCCTCCGCTGCGCCGCCTGCCTTTCACGACAATAATCCGTGTCCGAGCACACGAAGATGCGCCCGCCCCGGTCATCCGTGACCACCTCGTCCAGGTAGCTCTCCCGGCTGCCGCAGAGAGCGCAGGCGGCATCGGCGCGGATCGGCACGAAGGGATGGTCCTCGAAATCCAGCGACCGCACCGGGGTATAGGGCGGCACCGCATAGATCCGCTTCTCCCGCCCCGCACCGAACAATTGCAGCGCCGGCATGCGGTCCATCTTCGGATTGTCGAAGGCGGGAATGGGAGAGGGCGCCATCAGGTAGCGTCCGTTCACCATGACCGGATAGTTGTAGGAGATTGCGATGTGGCCGTGCCGCGCAATGTCCTCATAGAGCTTCACATGCATCAGCCCGTAATCGGCCAGGGCGTGCATGCGCTTCGTCTCGGCCACGCGCGGCTCCAACCGGAACAGCGGTTCCGGCATCGGAACCTGGTAGACCAGGATCTGGCCCTCGCGCAGCGGCGTCTCCGGGATACGGTGACGGGTCTGGATGATGCTGGCCTCGCGCGTCCGCTCCGTGGTTGCCACACCTGCGACCCGGGCGAAGAAGCGGCGGATGGAGACGGCATTGGTGGTGTCGTCCGCGCCCTGGTCGATCACCTTCAGCGTGTCGTCCGGGCCGATGATACTGGCCGTCACCTGGATGCCGCCGGTGCCCCAGCCATAGGGCAGCGGCATCTCCCGGCTGCCGAAGGGCACCTGATGCCCCGGGATCGCCACCGCCTTCAACAGCGCGCGGCGGATCATCCGCTTGGTGTTCTCGTCCAGATAGGCGAAGTTGTAGCCTGCGGCGGCGGTCATTCCGCGGCCTCCCGCATGGCTGTCGCGCGCATCTGCCGGACCTTCTCCAGCTCGCTCTGGAAGTCCACGTAATGCGGCAGCTTCAGATGCTCGACGAAGCCGGTCGCCTCGACATTGTCGCAGTGGTACAGCACGAATTCCTGCTGCTGCGCCGGGGCGGTCGCCTCCTCACCCAATTCGGCCGAGCGCAGGCTGCGATCCACCAGTGCCATCGCCATTGCCTTCCGCTCGCCCTGGCCGAAGACCAAGCCGTAGCCGCGGGTGAATTGCGGCGGCTCGGTCTTCGAGCCGGCGAACTGGTTCACCATCTGGCATTCCGTCACGGTGATCTCGCCGATCTCGATCGGGAAGCCGAGCTCCGGCGGCACCAGTTCCACCGAGACCTCGCCCATGCGGATTTCACCGACGAAAGGATGGGCGTTGCCATAGCCTCGTTGGGTGGAATAGCCGAGCGCTAGCAGGAAGCCCTCGTCGCCGCGCGCCAGCGCCTGCAGGCGCAGCGACCGGTCGGCCGGGAAGGCGAGGGGCTGGCGCGTCAGGTCGCCCGGCTCGGCATCGGATTGCGCTTCGGGCGCCATCAGCCCTTCCTGCGCCAGGATGCCGGTGACGCGGGGCATCGCTGTCTCCTCGGCTGGTGCCTCCGGTGCGGGCGGCGGCGGCTCGCCCTCAGCGGCCAGGGCAAAGTCCAGCAGCCGGTGGGTGTAATCGAAGGTCGGGCCGAGCACCTGCCCGCCGGGCAGGTCCTTATAGGTGGCGCTGATGCGGCGACGGACGCGCATGGCGCCGGTATCCACCGGCAGCGAGGCGCCGAAGCGGGGCAGGGTGGTGCGATAGGCGCGCAGCAGGAAGGCGGCCTCGATCAGGTCACCGCGCGCCTGCTTCACCGCCAGGGCCGCGAGGCCGCGATCATAGCACGCTCCCTCCGCCATCACCCGGTCCACGGCCAGCGACATCTGCTGCTCGACCTGCGCCACGGAGAGCTCCGGCACCTCCGGGTCGCCGCGCCGCACTTCGGCAAGCCAGGCATGGGCATTCTCGATCGCCCGCTCGCCGCCCTTGACCGCGACGTAAGCCATCTCAGGCCTCCTCGATCCTGGTGGTGCGGGGCAGGGCAGCCAGGCGATCCCCGGCGCACAGCACCACATCCACCCCGCGCGGAAAGCGGGCGTGATTGGCGGTCCATTCCGCCAGGAAACCTGCCGGCAGTTCCTGCACGCGCAGGCGGTGCAAGCTCTCGATCCCCGGCCCGGTCAGCCGCCAGCCATCGCCTTCCTCCAGCCCAGTGACCTGAAGGATCAGCGTGGCCGAGCGATGCGGCTCCTCCTCCGTCCCGGCCTGCAAGGATGCAAGCGGCGGCGGCGCGGTGCTGGCCAGGAGGAAGCCGGCTTGCTCCGGCGCAGACACCAGCGGGCAGCCGGCGTGGAAGCGCAGCCAGTCCGCAGCCTCGGCCCCCGCATCCGTCCAGACCGGCGTATCGGCATCGGCCAGGGTCAGCAGCACGGCCGCAGCGGCGCGGCCGAGCGGCGGCGGCGGTTCCAGCGCCGTCGCCACGGTCTGCAACCGGCCGGGTCGGCTCATCGCCTCCAGCAGCGCACGGAAGCAGCGCTGAGTCTCCAGCACCGGGTCGGCAAAGCCGGGTGCAAGGGCAGGGCTCATCGCATCGTCGCCATGGTGAAGAATTGCACTCGCGTCGCCGCCGCCTTGCGGGCATCGCGTTCCGCGCGCCGGGCCTGGGCCGCGGCCAGCGGCTCGATCACCGCCTCCAGCAGCGTCGGCCGCAGCGCCGGGCTCTGCAAGGCCGCGTCCAGCACCGCGGCCCATTCCGCCTGCCGCTTGTCCCGGCCCGCCACATAGGCATGGCCCACCAGCCCATCCGGCAGGCGCACGCTGCACCGGGTCACAGTCATCTCGCCGAGATTGAAGGGCGCGCCATCGCCGCCCTGCCGCCCGCGCACCATGGTCAGCCCAATCTCCGGCCCGCGCAGCCGGACATGCGGCGGCAGCGGCGGCGCCTGCCGAAGTCGCTCCTCGATCTCCGCCGCGCTGGCGCGGGCGAGGATGCCCATCCAGCGCCGACGCATCGTGGCCTCGGGGGGAGGGGGCAAGCTCGGTTCCGCCATGGTGCGATTTAATGGTCTAGACAACCGAATGTCTACCCGTCTATCTGGCCGGAGACATTGGCAGTCCGAACGCATGGTCCAACTTTCCATGACGGCTCCGGTGGCTGCGCGCCCTACCAGGCTGGCCCGCGGCCAGGGTGTCGCCCTCTGGCGCCAGATCCTCGGCACGATCGAGCATGAGATCACCGCCGGCGACCTTCCCCCCGGCACCCGCCTGCCGACCGAGCAGGCACTTTCCGCCCGCTTCGGCGTCAACCGCCACACCGTCCGCCGCGCCATGGAGGAGCTCCAGGCGCGCGGCCTGGTGCGAGTGGAGCAGGGGCGCGGCAGCTTCGTCGCCGAGGATGTGCTGGACTACCCGGTCGGCCCCCGCACCCGCTTCTCGGAATCCATCCGCCGTCAGAACCGAGAGCCCCAGGGCCGGATCCTTCGCCTCGAGGAAGTCCCGGCCGATGCCACGGTGGCGGAGGCCCTGAAGCTGCGCCGCGGCCGCCCCGTGGTGCTGGCGGAGCGGCTGGGCCTGGTGGATGATCGTCCCCTCGCCATCGGTTCGCATTACTTCCCCGCCGACCGCTTCCCCCGGATCGCGGCCTTTCTGGCCGAGGATCCCTCCATCACCCGGGCGCTCGCCGCCTGCGGCGTGCCGGATTACCGGCGCCTCGTCACCCGCATCACCGCCCGGATGCCGCTGCCGGAGGAAGCGGCCCTGCTGCAGCAATCACGCAGCCGTCCGTTGCTGGTGACCGAAGCGGTGAACGTGGATCCAGCCGGGCAGCCGGTGGAGGCAAGCTTCGCGCGCTATGCCGCCGGCCGCATGCAGATCCTGGTCGAGAGCTGAACACCGGTTCCGCATTGTCCTGCAGTCCCGTCCTGACGGTGGGACAATCCACAGTCAGCGCGACTGTGATTGCCGAACCGGCAGACCGCGGAAGGGGACCTGCAAGGCGGAGCGTCGTTCTTCGCCAATGCTGCCGGAAAATGTGCGGCAATGGCGTGGTGGCCGATTTGGCTGGCCGGCCCCTTAGGCGGCTCGGCGCTGCTCGCCCGCGGTATGTCCCATCCTGCCCCAGCGCCTGCCGCCCTGCCGTTCGGGCCTGCCGCCGGCGATGGCGGTCAGTTCTGGGCTGCCAGCGTTGAATTCTGCCATGCGCCGGCGGATCGCAACCGTATTCCGATGGCGGCGCACGAGCATGATGGAGGCGGAGATCATCGCGGTACCGAGCGCCAACGGGATTGCTGCCTGAAGCAGGCGCAGCAGCAATTGATGGTCCATCGGAAGTCTCGCCCCTCTTGTAGCGGATGCGGTTTCGAAACGTCATACAGGCTGCCGGCAAGTCTTCAAAGTCCACAATGTCGCCGGAAAGTATCAAGAATGATATTAATATACCGAAATTGATATTTCGCTCGCAAATCGCCGTATTCCGTCAATGCACGATCACCACGCCCTGCATATGCGGATGCAATGAGCAGAAATACCGATAGGTGCCTGGCTTGGCGAAGGTGAAGCCGAACCGGTCGTCAGTATCGAGCGGCGGCGACCGCATCGCCTGCAGATCATCCGCGCTGGCGATCAGGTGCGGGGTGTCGTCCCGATTGACCCAGACCACCCGCGCGCCCCTGGCGACGGTGAGCTGCGACGGCGCAAAGGTGAAATTGTCGATTGTGATGACGGCTTCTTCCGCTTCCGCTCCGGCCTCCGTGACCACCGGTGCCGGCTGGGGCGGGGACTGCGCTCCGGCCAGGCCGGCAGGCGTGGCGAGCGCGCAGGCGATCAGCGCGCAGCCCGGCAGCGGGATCCACCGCCGCATGATTGCTGACAGGCGCATCTGCCCTGCTCCTCAGGCATCGAGTGGTGAATCAACGACGGCAAGATGCTGCCGGCCCTGCACCTGCCTGATCCGGGCGATGCCGAGCAGCGAGCGCAACCGGCCAGGCGGGAGGTCGCGGATCGGACCCGGACTCGCTGCCGTGCCGGGCGCAGGCTGCGGAAAGGCGGTGGACATTGCCGTGTGAAAGGCAAGGTTGCCCTCCACCTTCTGCATGACCTGATGGATGTGTCCGTTCAGCACGGTGACGGAGCCGAAGCGCCGCAGCCAGGACAGCGCCTGCGCCGCATCCTCCGTGCCCCAGCCCCAGTCCTGGTAGACGGCCCAAAGCGGAATATGCGCGAAGACCACAATCGGCTGGCTCGCCGCGCGGCCGCGTAGATCCTGCTCCAGCCAGGCAAGCTGTTCCGTGCCGAGCCGGCCGAGGCCGCCGGCGCGCAGGTCCATGACATTGTTCAGCCCGACGAAGTGCACGCCACCTTGGTCGAAGCTGTACCAGCCGCCCGGGCGGGCGCCCGGCATGAAGCGTTCGAAGAAGGGTTTGCCGCCATCCGTCAGGACATCGTGCTCGCCGGGAACGTAATAGGTGTCCAGCCCGGCGCCTCGGATGATCTGCTCGGCCGTGTCGAATTGCGCGGGGCGGGAGAGATGGCTGACATCGCCGGTATGGATCAGCAGTGCCGCCCGCTCGCGCTGCTGCCGCACCAGGGCGACGGCCTCGCCGAGCGTTCCGGCCGTGTCCGTGTTCGGCCGGTTGGCGAAGCCGATATGGCTGTCGCTGATCTGCATGAAGGCGAGATCCGCGGCCGCCTCCGCTTCCGCCGCCTGGGCGCTGCCGGTGAGCAGAGCGGAACGCGGCACGCCGCCCCTGACTGTCCAGAGCAGGCCGGTTCCAGCCCAGAGCATGCATTCCAGCACCTGGCGGCGCCCGGTGTCGTCCTTCCGTGGCATGGTGTCCTCCGCGGCTTGGGTCGCTGAGGAGAGGGACCGCGGCGGGCGCCGATCTATTCGCCAGGATGCGGCGGCACGGAATGCAGCGACCTGGAATCGGCATGGAATAGGCGGATCCCGCGCCGGTCTGTCCGGGTAGACGCAGCCTCTTCCCAGGAAGGGCGGGCCACGTCGGGGGCCGTGGCGTGCCGATGCACCACCAGCCCCGATCGCCAACAGCACAGGAGGAGTAGCGCCATGCGCGGGACTTACGGACTCAGGACCGCAGCCCTTGCCCTCGCCGCCGCGGCGGCATTCCCCGCCTTGGCTCTGGCCGGAGAGGGCAACAACCGCCCGCAGGAGCAGGCGCGGGTGGAGCAATGGATCGAGCAGGCCATCCGTGGCGATGCAGCCGCCCCGGCGGCCCAGTCTCGCCAGGCTGTCCGGCCGGCCGAACCCGTGCAGGCCGCCCGCCTTCCGCCGGCCGGCAAAGCCATCCCGGGCCGTTGAGCGGGCACGGCCGCGCTTCGGGAATAGAATGCGCGGCCGCAGGGTCTTTCGGATTGGAAGACCACCCTAGCGGGGAGCAATATGCCAGGCACGGTCGCCTCATTGCACGCCTTCCGGCCGCGCCGCGGGACCGATGCGGCCGGGTCCGGCACCACCATGGCCGAAGGCAGGACGCCCGCGGTCCCCATGCCGGCGGCCGTCAGCCCAGAGGATGTGGCGGACCGCGCACGCCGCTTCCGCGAGGTGGCGCTGCCGCAACTCGATGCCGCCTACAACCTTGCGCGATATCTGGCGCGCGACGCGAATGCGGCGGAGGACATCGTGCAGGACGCTTATCTGCGCGCGCTGCGCGGCTTCGATGGCTTTCGCGGCGGCGATGCGCGGGCCTGGATCCTGCGCATCGTGCGCAACCGCTGCTACGACTGGGTGCGGGAGCGGCGCCTGGATCCCACGGTGCCGTTGCCGACGATGCTGGGCGATCCGGAGGACCCAGCCGAGGCGGACCTGCCGGATCCGGACTAGGCGACGCCGGAACAGGCGCTGGCCGGCGCGGATGAGGCTGCGGCGGTGCGGGCGCTGGTCGCACGCCTGCCGGCGCCGTTGCGGGAGGCACTGGTGCTACGCGAAATGGAGGATCTGTCCTACCGGCAGATCGCCGATCTGGTCGGAATTCCGATCGGCACCGTCATGTCGCGCCTGGCGCGGGCGCGCCAGATCTTCGGCGCGGCCTGGCGGCGGTCGGCGGCCGGCGAGGAGAGGAGGGGCCGATGAGCGCCAGCCAGGACGAGGCCCGCTGCGCCGAGGCGAAGCCGCTGCTGCATGCCCTTGCCGATGACGAGCTGGATGCGGCGAACACGCTGCGCTGCGAGGCCCATCTGACCCGATGCGGAGGCTGTGCGACGGAATTCGCCGCGATCCTGGCCATGCGCAATGCGCTCCGCTGCGATGGGGTCGGGTATCGCGCCCCCAATCGCCTCCGCCTGTCCGTCCTGGCAGCGGTGGAGGCGGAGGCCCTGGGGCAGAAGACGCAGGGCACCACTTCCGCATGGCCGGCATGGCTGCGGCACCGGCTGGCCGCGATGGCCGCCGCGCCGCGCCGCTGGTCCTGGTGGCAGGGCGCAAGGCTGCCCGCACTGGCCCTCGCCACCGGGCTTGCGGCGGCCCTGCTGGTCATCTACCCACGCCCGTCCGGGCAGGATGGCGAGCCGGTTGCGAATCTGCGGCAGGAGGTGGTGGCGGGGCATATCCGCTCCCTGCTCACTGCCGGGCATCTGACCGATGTAGGCTCTTCCGACCACCATACGGTGAAGCCCTGGTTCGCCGGTCGGCTGGATTTTTCGCCGCCGGTGCCCGACCTGGCGGGGGCTGGCTTCCCGCTGGTCGGGGGGCGCCTCGACTATCTCGATGGCCGCCCAGTGGCCGCGCTTGTCTACCGGCGGCGCGCCCATTTCATCAACGTATTCGTCTGGCCCGAATCCGCTCCCGCCGTATCCGAATCGCCCCGGAAGGCTGCAGGCGGCGCCGGGCACGACAGCGGGCATGCCGTGCTCCACTGGCGGCACGGCGGCATGGAGGTCTGGGCGGTGTCCGACCTGAACGCGGCCGAGCTTGGCGACTTCGCCCGCCTCTTCGAATCGAGTGGCACGACGCCAGCGACGCCGTAATGACGGGGGCTAGCCGGGCAGGGAATCACCGCGATCCCCCACCCGGCCCGGCCTGTCTCCTCCAGCTCTCGGCAAGGCTTGCCGGGAGCCGCGCCGGTTTACTGATGCGGCCCCTGGTTGTTCGGCTGCTGCATGCTGCGGGCAGTGCCGCCGCTTGAGCTGCTCGGCTGCATGGTCGAGCTGCCGGTCGCCTGCTCACTGATTCCCAGGGATGCCAGGGTCTGCTGATCCAGCTCTCCCGTCGCCTGCAGCCCGTGCTTCTCCTGGTAGTTCCGCACGGCTTCGGAGGTATGCGGGCCCCATTCGCCGTCGGCTTGTCCGACCTTGAAGCCCTGCTGGTTCAGCTTCTCCTGCACCTGCATGATGGTGCTGCTGCCGGGATGGACCGGGGCCGTCTGCTGGTTCTGCTGCTGCGCGAAGGCGGGACCTGCCGCAAGTACGCCGGCAGCGACGACCGCTGCGCGAAGATCGATCTTCATGCCAGTACGCGCCCTTTCAAGAGGGTTGTGCGTCTCTCCTCTCGGCATTTCCGGGGAGGGGACAGGCGCAGCTAAGCAACCGGCCCCGGCACCGCCAGTTCGAGCGCGAACGGCCAAGCGCAAGCAATGCCAACGGCTTGCGCGGCATCAACAGCCTGTGGGGAAAGGATGGCTCCGGCGGTTGGATTCGAACCAACGACCAACGGATTAACAGTCCGCTGCGCTACCGCTGCGCCACGCCGGATCAGCCATGCGAGGCGGCGCCTATAGCAGGACGCCGCGCGGGAAGGAAGGCCCCCCGAATGCGCCCCCACCGTCTGGAGGTCCGGAGCGGAATCGAACCGCTGTAGAGGGTTTTGCAGACCCTTGCCTGACCACTCGGCCACCGGACCGCCCCTCGGGGGGGACACCCGCCGGCGCAGCCGCCGGCGGGCCCCCTCTATCGGGCCGCGGAAGGGGAAGGTCAAGCAGCCCTGGCGCATGCGGCGGCTTGGCGCAATGGCAACGTGGCCCCTATAACGCCGCGGCCTCCGGAGGTGCTGAATTGATGGACTATGCGGATGCGCGGCGGCGCATGGTGGACGGGCAGTTGCGGCCCAACAGGGTGACCGACCCGAGGGTGCTGGACGCGATGCGGGAATTGCCGCGGGAGCATTTCCTGCCGCCGCCCCTGCGCAGCCGCGCCTATACGGATGAGGATGTGCCGCTGCCCGGTGGCCGCGCCATGCTGGAGCCGATGGTCCTGGCGCGCCTGGTGCAGCTCGCTGCCATCCGGCCTGGCGACCGGGCGCTGGTGGTCTGCGCCGGCACCGGCTACGGTGCCGCAGTCCTGGCCCGGATGGGCGCCCAGGTCGTGGCGCTGGAGGACGACCCGGCCCTCTCCGACATTGCGCGGGAGGCGCTGACGGCCTGCCTGCCCGCGGGCGCGGTGCGTCTCGTCTCCGGCCGGCCCAACGAGGGCCATGCGGCCGGCGCTCCCTATGACGTCATTCTGATCGAGGGCGAAGTGCCGGAGATCCCGGAAAGCCTCTCCACGCAGCTGGCCGAGGGCGGCAGGCTGGTCACGGTCCTCGGCCGCGGCAACCGCCAGGGCGCGGCGGTGCTGGGGCGTCGCCTGGGGGCCAGCTTCACCGTCACGCCCGCCTTCGACTGCGCGACCCCGGCCCTGCCGGCCTTCGCCCCGGCACCGGGCTTCGTCTTCTAAAGACTCCGCGGTGGGGGCCGGACAACCCGGAATCGTGAATCGGCCTGTGAACGGGCTGCGAATCCCGTCCTGGCGGGTCGGGCGGCTGTCTGGCCTTTTCATGAATCTGACTGGCCCCGGTTCCAGGATTGTGTTTGCGCCCGGTCCGGACGCGCTATGTTGCGGGCCGAGTATGTGAAGCGCGGGGCCGTGCCCGCGTCGCCTCCTCCGGCCTGCTGGATCTGGTTTCGATCGGGTGCTGGCCGCGCAGGGCGATTGCGCTAGGGTACGGCGGATGCCGCGACGGAAGGATCTGCCGACGATGACCTTGTTCCGCCTCGGTTTGGCTCGTCACGCCCTGGCGCTGGGTACTGCGCTGCTCGCGCCGGCCGCCCTGATCGCCGCCGCGCCGGCGGCGCAGGCGCAGACGCTGCAGGAGGCGCTGGCCTATGCCTATGCCAACAACCCGACCCTGCTGGCCGCCCGGGCGCAACTCCGCGCCGTGGACGAGAACGTGCCGCAGGCGCTTGCCGGCTGGCGGCCGAGCGTGACCATCAATAGTACCGCCGGGGCGGTGGATCTCCATACGCGGCAGCTGGCCAGGCTGGGCAGCCAGCAGGTTGGCGTGCATAACCATATCGATACCGGCCTCTTCACTAACAGCATCACCGTCACCCAGCCCATCTTCCGCGGCGGCCGCACCGTCGCCTCCACTCGCCGGGCGGAGAACCAGGTGCTGGCCCAGCGCGCCCGGCTACTGGCGACCGAGCAGCAGGTGATGCAGGACACGGTGAATGCCTATGTGGCCGTGATCCGCGACCAGGAATTGCTGCGCCTGAACATCAACAACGAACAGGTGCTGACCGAGCAGCTCCGCGCTACCAATGAGCGCTTCCGGGTCGGCGAGATCACCCGCACCGACGTGGCGCAGGCGGAATCCCGCCTTGCTGCTGCCCGCGCCGCGCGCTCCCAAGCGGAAGGCAACCTGCAGATCAGCCGCGCCACCTTCCAGCGCCTGGTCGGTGTCCCGCCCCAGCGCCTGACGGCGCCGCAGCCGCTCCGCCTGCCAATCAACTCCGCGCAGGAAGCGGCGCAGCTTGCCGCCGTGAACAACCCGAATGTCGTGGCCGCGCTGTTCGATGAGGCCGGGGCGCGCGACAATGTGGATATCCAGCTTTCCGCCCTCCTGCCGCAGATCAGCGTGCAGGGGCAGGCCTTCCGCAACGACAACTCCATCACTACGGGGCCGCACAGCCGCCAGATCGGCAGCCAGGTGGTGGCCAGCCTGACGGTGCCGATCTACCAGGGCGGCGCCGAATACTCCGCGGTGCGGCAGGCCCGGCAGACGGTCCAGCAGGCCCGGCAGACCGTGGACGACCAGCGCCGCACCCAGGTGCAGGCAGCCACCCAGGCCTGGGAGCAGTTGCAGGCCGCCCGGGCGCAGGTGGAGTCGGTGCGGGCGGCGATTCGCGCCTCCGAAATCGCCCTGGACGGTGTGCAGCGGGAGGCGATCGTCGGCAGCCGTACCACCCTGGACGTGTTGAATGCCGAGCAGGAATTGCTGAACAACCGGACCAATCTGGTCCAGGCCCTGGCGACCGTTGTCTCGCAGTCCTACACCGTTGCGGCCGCCATTGGCCGACTGACCGCGCAGGATCTCGGCTTGCCGGTCGAGCCCTATGACATGCGCGCCTACTACCGGGAGGTGCGGAACCGCTGGATCGGCCTGGGCGATTATTCGGATGTCGCGGAGCGTCGCTGATGCCTGAGGAACGGCCGCACCCTTCCGGTGCCACCCCCGCCCAGCCGGGCGGCGGCGACCCGAGCATGGAGGACATTCTTGCCTCCATCCGGCGCATCCTGAACGAGGACGATACTGGCGCTACCCCGCCTGCCGAACCGGCGCCGCCGGACCAGGAGCCCCTCAACCTGACCGAGGAAATGCTGGTCGGCAGGGGATCGCAGAAGGCCGAGCCCCAACCCCAGCCCCCGGCCCCGGAGCCACTCTCCGCCACGGTCCCGGCAGCGCAGCCTGTGCCCCCTCCGGCGCCAGCGGGCGGGGAATCCTTGGTGGCCCCAGCCGTCGCTGCGGCCGCCAGCGCCTCGGTTGGGCATCTGCTGCGGGCGGTGGCGGCGGAGCGGAGCAGCGCCGTCAGCCGTGGCGGCCCCACCATCGAAGATGTGGTGCGGGAGGAATTGCGGCCCATGCTGAAGGAATGGCTCGACCAGCACCTGCCGGGCCTGGTGGAACGCCTGGTACGCGCCGAGATCGAACGGGTGGTAGGCCGGGCGCTATCCTGAGATCCTGATGCCCCCTTGACGTTCGGGGGGCCAGAGGAGACGGATGCGCCCATGCTGGACAAGACCCTCTCCCCGGGCAGTTTCGAGACGCGCATCTATGAGGGGTGGGAGCGCTCGGGCGCCTTCGCCTGCGATCCCCGTTCCCCTGCCGCGCCCTTCACCATTATGATCCCGCCGCCGAACGTGACGGGCAGCCTGCACATGGGGCATGCGCTGACCTTCACGATTCAGGACACGCTGGTCCGCTGGCGGCGGATGCAGGGCAGGGACGTGCTCTGGCAGCCCGGCACCGACCATGCCGGCATCGCCACCCAGATGGTGGTGGAGCGGCTATTGGGCGCGGAGGGCAAGGACCGCCGCGCCATGGGGCGCCAAGCCTTCCTCGACCGGGTCTGGGAGTGGAAGGCGGAGTCGGGCGGCACCATCACTCGGCAATTGCGCCGCCTCGGCGCCAGCCTGGACTGGCCGCGCGAGCGCTTCACCATGGATGAGGGGCTCTCCGCCGCGGTGCGGGAGGTCTTCGTCACCCTCTACAAGCAGGGATTGATCTACCGCGACCGGCGGCTGGTGAATTGGGACCCCAAGCTGCAGACCGCGATCTCCGACCTGGAGGTCGAGAGCCGGGAGGTGAAGGGCAGTCTCTGGCACCTGCGCTACCCGGTGGAGGGCGAGCCAGGCCGCTTCCTGGTGGTCGCCACCACCCGGCCGGAGACGATGTTGGGCGACACCGCCGTTGCCGTGCACCCGGAGGATGAGCGCTTCCGCGACCTTGTCGGCAAGCGGGTGATCCTGCCCCTGGTCGGTCGCGCGATTCCCGTGGTGGCAGACGAGTATTCCGACCCGGAGAAGGGCTCGGGCGCGGTCAAGATCACCCCGGCACATGACTTCAACGACTTCAATGTCGGCAAGCGGCACGGGCTGGAGATGCCCAGCGTGCTGGATGCCGAGGCGCGCATCTTCCTGGGCGAGATCGAAGCAGCGCTGCGCGCCGTGCCGGGCGTCGCCGACCCGGATTTCGTCCGTTCGCTCGCGGGCCAGGACCGGTTCGTCGCGCGCAAGGCGATCCTGGCGAAGCTGGAGGAACTCGGCCTTATCGAGAAGATCGAGCCGCATACCCATCAGGTGCCGCATGGCGACCGCGGCGGCGTGCCGCTGGAGCCGCGCCTGACCATCCAGTGGTATGCCGATGCCGCCACCCTGGCGAAGCCGGCGATCGAGGCGGTGGAGACAGGCAAGACCACCTTCGTCCCGAAGCAGTGGGAGAACACCTTTTTCGCCTGGCTGCGCGACATCCAGCCCTGGTGCATCAGCCGCCAATTGTGGTGGGGCCACCAGATCCCTGCCTGGTACGGCCCGGACGGCACAGTCTTCGTGGAGAAGACCGAGGCCGAGGCCGTCGCCGCTGCCCGCGCGCATTACGGCAAGGAGGTGGCCCTGAAGCGGGACGAGGACGTGCTGGACACCTGGTTCAGCAGCGCCCTCTGGCCCTTCAGCACCCTGGGCTGGCCGGAGAAGACACCGGAACTCGCCCGATACTACCCGACCGATGTGCTGGTGACGGGCTTCGACATCATCTTCTTCTGGGTCGCCCGGATGATGATGATGGGCCTGCATTTCATGGGCGACGTGCCCTTCCGCACCGTCTACATCCACGGCCTGGTCCGCGACGAGAAGGGCCAGAAGATGTCGAAGTCCAAGGGGAATGTGATGGACCCCCTGGAACTGATCGACGCCTATGGTGCGGATGCACTGCGCTTCACCATCTGCGCCCTGACCGGGCCGGGCCGCGACGTAAAGCTGGGCCGCAAGCGGGTGGAGGACTACCGCGCCTTCGTCACCAAGCTGTGGAACGCGGCACGGTTCCTGGAGATGAATGGCATCGCTCCCGATCCGGCCTGGGGCCCGTCGGAGGCGCGGACGCCGCTGGCGCGCTGGATCCTGGACGCCGCGGATGCCGCGGTGGCGGAGGCGACGCGGGCGCTCGAAGCCTATCGCTTCGATGAATACGCGGCCGCCTGCTACCGCTTCGTCTGGAACACCTATTGCGACTGGTTCCTGGAATTCGCCAAGCCGGTGTTGAACGGCCCAGACGGGCTGGAGAAGGCGGAGATCAAGGGCGCCGCGCAGCATGTGCTGGGCACCATCCTGCGTCTGCTGCACCCCGTCATGCCCTTCGTCACGGAGGAGCTCTGGGACCGCTTCGGCTACGGGCCCGAGTGCAGCCTGATCCGCGCGACCTGGCCGCAGCCGATTCCGGTGCCGGGCGCTGAGGAGGCGCGCGAGGAGCTGGACTGGGTGGTACGCCTCATCACCGAGATCCGCGGCGTGCGGGCGGAGGTGAATGTGCCGCCCTCCGTCACCACGCCACTGCTGGTGAAGGACGCGGCGCCCGAGAGCCTGGCCCGCGCCGGCCGCTGGATCGAGGCCATCCGCCGCCTCGGCCGGGTGACGGAAGTCCTGCCGCTGGTCGGCGATCCCCCAAAGGGCGTCGCCCAGGCAGTAGTCGGGGAGGCAACGGTGATGCTGCCGCTGGCCGAGGTTATCGACCTCGCCGCCGAGCGCGCCCGACTCGCTAAGGAACGCGCAAAGGCCGCCGCCGAAGCGGAGAAGATCGCCGCCAAGCTGGCCAACGAATCCTTCGTTGCCCGCGCGCCGGAGGAAGTGGTGGAGGAGAACCGCGAACGCCTGGACGCCGCTCGCGCCGAAATGGCGCGGTTGGATGCGGCGCTGGCACGCATCGCCGAATAGGGCAGGGGCACGCCATGACGAAATGGGACAAGTCGAAGCTTCCCAGCCGCCATGTGACCGTGGGGCCGGAGCGCGCGCCGCACCGCTCCTACTACTACGCCATGGGGCTGACCGAGGAGGAGATTGACCAGCCCTTCGTCGGCGTCGCCACCTGCTGGAACGAGGCCGCGCCCTGCAACATCGCCCTCAGCCGCCAGGCGCAGAGCGTGAAGCAGGGAGTGAAGCATGCCGGCGGCACGCCGCGCGAATTCACCACCATCACGGTGACCGATGGCATCGCCATGGGCCATCAGGGGATGAAGTCGTCGCTCGTCTCCCGCGAGATCATCGCCGACTCGGTGGAACTGACGGTGCGCGGCCATTGCTATGACGCGCTGGTCGGCCTCGCCGGCTGCGACAAGTCGCTGCCCGGCATGATGATGGCGATGCTGCGGCTGAACGTGCCGAGCGTCTTCATGTATGGCGGCTCCATCCTGCCCGGAAAGTTCCGCGGCAAGGACGTGACCGTGGTGGATGTGTTCGAGGCGGTGGGCCAGCACGCCGCCGGCCAGATCTCTGACGCTGACCTGCACGAGCTGGAATGCGTTGCCTGCCCCTCCGCCGGCGCCTGTGGCGGCCAGTTCACCGCCAACACCATGGCGACGGTCAGCGAGGCGATCGGCCTGGCGCTGCCCTATTCCGCCGGCGCTCCCGCGCCTTACGAGGATCGCGACCGCTGGGCGGTGGAAAGCGGCAAGGCGGTGATGGAACTGCTCCGCCGCAACATCCGCCCGCGCGACATCGTGACGCGCAAGGCGCTGGAGAATGCGGCGGTGGTGGTGGGCGCGACCGGCGGCTCCACCAATGCCGGGCTGCATCTCCCGGCCATCGCCAATGAGGCGGGCATCCGCTTCACCATGGACGATGTGGTGGAGATCATGCGCCGCACCCCCTACATCGCCGATCTGAAGCCGGGCGGGCGCTATGTCGCCTATGACGTCTACAGGGTCGGCGGCATCCCGGTGATCATCAAGGCGCTGCTGGACGCCGGGCTGCTGCATGGCGATTGCCTGACCGTTACCGGCAAGACCCTGGCGGAAAACCACAAGGATGTGGTCTTCCCGACCGACCAGGATGTGATCCGCCCGGTCAGCAATCCGCTCTCCACGACCGGCGGCGTGGTGGGCCTGAAGGGGAATCTCGCCCCGGAAGGCGCCATCGTGAAGATTGCCGGCATGCGCAACCTGCGCTTCGAGGGCACGGCGCTCTGCTTCGATTGCGAGGAGGATGCCTTCAAGGCGGTGGAGAACCGCGCCTACAAGCCCGGCGACGTCATCGTCATCCGCTACGAAGGGCCGAAGGGCGGGCCGGGAATGCGGGAGATGCTCGCCACCACCGCGGCGATCTACGGCCAGGGCATGGGCGAGCAGGTGGCCCTCATCACCGATGGCCGCTTCAGCGGCGCGACCCGCGGCTTCTGCATCGGCCATGTCGGGCCGGAGGCGGCGGTGGGCGGCCCCATCGCCCTGCTGCGAAACGGCGACCGCATCGTGATCGACGCCGAAAAGGGCACGATCGACATGCTGGTGGACGAGGCTGAGCTCGCCCGCCGCCGTGCCGAGTGGCAGCCGCGCCGGACGGATTACAACAGCGGCGCTCTCTGGAAATACGCGCAGACGGTGGGCCCGGCCTATCTCGGCGCCGTCACCCAGCCGGGCGCGGCAGCGGAGACGCATTGCTACGCCGACCAGTAGCCAGGGAGAGGGTGGGCCTTTCGTAACGGGCATGTCACACCCGCTTGCCGCGTCTTCATCCGCCTTGCCCGCATTTTGTCACATGGATGGTGCTGCAATGGGCGCAGCGATGGAGACCCCCATGCGACGGCTACGAATTCTCCTGTTGCTTCCGCTGTTCGCGGTGCTCGGCGGTTGCACGGTTTATCCGGCGCCCGGCTACTACGGCTATTACGCGCCGCCCGCGGCCAGCATCTATGTAGCGCCGCGTCCCTACTACTACGGCCCACACTACTACCGGCACTACTACGGTTGGGGCTGGCGGCGCTGGTGAGACTGGGCGCTGGTCCCGACCCTTTGTGTGATCCGGCGACTGACCTCCCGGGCACCTCCGCCCGAGACAAGCGCGACTAGGCCGGCGACTGCGCCCCTTCTTCTGCCAGCCGCTGCGCGATCCACTGCCCCTGCAATTTGGCCAGGATGATCTCCAATGCGCCCCATACGAACCCGCGCGAAGGGTGCGGCGGCCCACCCCTGAAAACTTCCGATATCGCATCGAATTAGTACCGCAACGCCAGAAGGTGGAACGCTGCCACTGCCTTGGTCCGAGGGGAGCGGGCAGTCTCAGGGACGTCCGGAGGGCGATCAGTGGTGGTTCCGGCTATCGGGGAACTGTAGGTAGATTGCTGCAACGCAAGAGAACATAAAACACAAACATACTGTTCATTGCCTTACACTTAAAAGGGTGCATTCGCGATTTGGTGTAATTCAGTATGAAATATTAAAAAGCGGCTTTTGTCCGGTCGGTTATATTCCTCCCGCTGATAGTGGTCCCGCGCAACGGAAACGGTGCACCGCCGTTATCGGCAGTCCGATACGCCCCCCAGGGTGGATTTTCAGGGGAAGAGCATTTTGATGGCTGATGATATCGGGCGCGAGCAGGGCGCGACCTCCATGCTCGCGGCCAATTCCCGGAATCGAATCGAAATTGCAATGGTAAGCGAGGCACTTCGCCACTGGCACGGTTTGTCCGAGGCGAACCGCGTGGCGATGACCATGATGCTGGATATCGCCCGGTGCCAGCAGGAAATGGCCTCCGCCGTGACGCAGGCCACCCTCTCGGCCATGTCTGGCGGCGCCGGGCCGGCCAGGGATTTCCTCAGTCAGGCAGCAGCCGCCTACGGCCGGTCCTGCACCCAGGGCTTGGACGCCATGTGGAGAATTGCCGATGCAGCCGTCGGGGCGGCGTCGGCAGGAAGGGCGCCGCAGCCATGATCGATACCTATCTGCTCGGCACCGGCGCCCTGGCGGCCGATGCTGCCGGCGCGCTGGATTGCCTGCATGTCGGCGCCCGCCTCGATGTCCGGCGCACCCGGTTCTGCCAGGGCCCGAGCCGTCCCGTGGGGCCGGCTGGACGGCTCGAGGTCCGTGCGCCGGACGGGCGCGCGCTCGGCTATCTGCCGCCGGATGATACCCGTGCGGTGGCGGAATTGCTGGATGCCGGCGCCCGTGCGACGGCGCGGGTGACCGGCCTCGTCCCCGCTTTTCAGCGGCTGCGCGTGCAGCTTGAGATCGAGGTCGAGCCGGGATGAGGCAGGACCCGAGGCCCGCCGAGGCGGGCCCGCGGCAGGCCCAACCGCGTGGCGACTTCCATCGGGCAACGGAAGGCGCCTTGCCGTCGGTCCGCCCACTGGTCAGGGCCGCGGCCGAGCGCCTCGCGGCGCTGGAGGCCGAGAACCGGGTGCTCCGGGCGGCCGCGGCGGCAGAGAGAAGCCAGGCCGCCCGCCGGAAGGGCGCGGAGGACATCTGCCACAGCCTGACGGCCTCCGTCGCCGCCCTGGCCGAGCGGTTGCAACGGAGCGGCGCCGGGGAACCCAAGCTACAGGCCGCACTCACGGCCCTGCAGGTCCAGACGCAAAGCCTGGGGGAGGCAGTCGCCCGGCTCTCCCGCAGCAATGCGGATCTGGAGGGCGAGGTAGCGGCGCGCAGCGCGGAGCTGACTGGCGCCAACGCAGCGCTGCGCGACAGTGCCGAGCATCTGCGCCTGGTCTTCGCCAGCGCCACCGAATACGCGATCTATACCTCCGACCTGGCTGGCCGGATCACAAGCTGGAACACCGGCGCGCAGCGCATCTTCGGCTATGCGGAGGCGGAGATCCTCAGCCGGCCGGTTGACTTCCTCTTTACCGAGGAGGACCGGGCCGCCCGGGTGCCGGAGCTTGGGATGTGCCGGGCCATGGAAGAAGGCCGTGCCGAGGCCAGTCGCTGGCTGCTGCGCAAGGACGGCTCCCGCTTCTGGACCATGGGGGTGAAGATGCCGCTGCTGGATGCCGAGGGACGGCCCCAAGGCTTCCTCTTCATCCTGCGCGACAAGACCGAGGCTCATGCCGAGGATGAGCAGCGCAGCCTGATGCTGCGGGAGATGAACCACCGCATCAAGAACACCCTGGCGGTGGTCTATTCCATGGCGGTGCAGACGGAGCGCACCGCGGCAACGCCCGCTGCCTTCCGGCGCGCCTTCGGGCAACGGCTGGTGGCGCTTGCCCGCGCGCATGACATGCTGGCCCGGAGCGGCTGGGACGGCGCGCCGCTGCGCGAGGTGGTGGAGCGAACGCTGGAGCCGCATGTCGGGGGCGGCGTGAGACGGCTGGTGATCGAGGGCCCCCCGATCCGCCTGCCGCCCCATGCCGCGGTGACGGTGCATCTCGCCTTCCACGAGTTGGCAACCAACGCAGCCAAGCACGGTGCGTTGTCCGTGCCGGAGGGACGCGTCCAGGTGATCTGGAGCCTGGAACGTGGATCCCGTCGCCGCTCGCCGGTAGCCGAGATCCTGTGGCGCGAGCGCGGCGGCCCGGCGATACGGCCGCCGGACCGCTCCGGCTTCGGCCTGCGGCTGCTCAGGCGCGGCTTGGCGCGGGAATTCGGCACCGAGGTCGGGCTGGGTTTCGCAAGGGAGGGCGTGGAATGCCGAATCCGCCTGGCGCTTGCGGCTCCGCCCGGGACCGAAGCGGGCGGCCGGCGATGAGCGACGAGTCGGTCCCCCCGGCTAAGCCGGCATCGGCGGGACCGGCCAGCGATGCCTTCGACCTCTGGCTGCAGCGAGGCCTCTTGCAGCTCCATAGGAGCGTCATCGAGGAGCCGCTCCCGCCGGAATTGCTGCAGATCATCGAGGACGACCGGGACAGGTGCGAGCAGACGCCGCGGCGCTGAACGCCGCCAGGAAGACGTGACCACCGGTCACGCAGGCGTCACTGGGATCGCAGGCGACGATCCGCCCTTCGCCATGTTGTTGCGCAAGGATCACTCCCAGAACTGGAAGGAAGAGCACCATGCGCATTCTGCCCGCCCTGGCCGCCGTTGGCGCGGCGCTGGCCGTAACGGCCTGTACCTATGTGGAGAGACAGCCGCCAGCGCAGACGGTGGTGCAGCCGCCATCGACGGTGGTGACACCCGCCCCGTCCACCACGCCGCCCACCGTGACAGTGCGCCCGAGCTACTGATCGCCCGGCAGTCCCGCCTTCCTCCTGCCGCAAGGACAGGGGAGGGCGGATTCCCTTACCGGATCTCGCACCAGACCGGGGCGTGGTCGCTCGGCTGTTCCTCCGAACGAGCGATGACATCCACGCCGCATTCCACCAGTCGCTCCGCGGGTTCCGGGCTGAGCAGGATATGGTCGATGCGGAGCCCCCGGTTGGCCTCGAAGGCCGGGCCGTAGTCCCAATAGGTGAAGGGAGCATCGGCGGGGTGCAGCGCCGCCAGCGCATCCGTCATGCCCAAGTGCAGCAATGTGCGGAAGCGTGCCCGGCTTTCCGGATGCACCAGCGCATCGGTGGGCGGCAAGGCGCCGGGCGCCAGGTCGGCATCGGTCGGGCAGACATTGAAGTCGCCCAGCACGGCGCAGGGCTGGAAAGCGTCCAGCCGGCACCGCACCCAGTCGGCGAGCCGGTCCATCCAGCGGAGTTTGTAGGCGAATCCGTCCTCGCCGCCGGAATTCCCGTTCGGCAGGTAGATGCCTGCAAGCCGCATCCCCGCCGCCGCGACCTCCAGGAAGCGCGCCTGACTGTCCTCCTCGTCGCCCGGCAAGGCCTCGGCCACGACCTCGAAGGGGATGCGGGCGAGCACCGCGACGCCATTCCGTCCGCCCCTCTGGCCCACCGCATGGGTGCGATAGCCGGTATCGGCGAAATCCAGGGCGGGGAATTCCTCGGCCTGGCACTTGATCTCCTGCAGGAAAACCAGGTCCGGGCTGTAGCGCGCCAGGAAGCGCCGCAGATGCGGCACCCGCCGTCGCACGGAGTTCACGTTGAAGGTGGCAAGCCTGAGCATGGGCGCTTCCGGTTGGGATGCCCCAGTGTGCCCGTTTCGCTTTGGAAGGCGAAGCGCCTTACGCCACGGCGAAGGATGAACCACAGCCGCAGCCGGAGACCGCCTGCGGGTTGCGGACGACGAAATGCGCGCCGATCAGGGCCTCGTTCCAGTCGAGTTCGGCCCCGGCGAGCAGCTCCAGCGAGACGGGATCGACATAAACCCTGGCCGGACCCTGCTCCACCACCAGGTCGTCCGGCTGCGGCGCGTCCTCCAGTGCGAATCCATACTGGAAGCCGGAACAGCCGCCGGCATTGACGGAGACGCGGAGGCCGGCACCGGACCGGCCCTCGCGCGCGGCGATCTCGGCCACCTGCTCGGCGGCGCGGGGGGTCACGCGGAAGCTCGGGCTGTTGGCTGCTTCAGGCATAGCATTCTCCTGGGGCCGTCCGGTCGGCAGCGGCCAGCGCGGCCCGGAGCTGCAAACGGCCGGCCCAATTTGCAAGGCGGAAAGATAGGTGCCCATGGCCCGGATTTCCAACCGGCCCGTGGCGCCGGTTGCGGGGCGGGGGAGGGGCTGGTAATCGCCCCGCATGTCCCCCGAGGATCGCGCCCCTTGGGCGGTGAAGCCCGAAACCTCGCGCGGCCGGCTGCATCGCGAGCCGGGCGGGGATGCGCGCTCGCCCTTCCAGCGGGACCGGGACCGGATCATCCATTCCCGCGCCTTCCGCCGGCTGCAGTACAAGACCCAGGTCTTCGTCTTCCACGAAGGCGATTATTTCCGCACCCGGCTGACCCACAGCATCGAGGTGGCACAGATCGCCCGCTCCATCGCACGCCGGTTGCGGCTGGACGAAGACCTAGCGGAGGCGCTGGCCCTGGCGCATGACCTCGGCCACCCGCCCTTCGGCCATGCGGGGGAGGAGGCGCTCGATTCGCAGATGCGCCCCTATGGCGGCTTCGACCACAACGCCCAGAGCCTGAAGGTCGTCACCCTCCTGGAACATCGCTACGCTGAATTCGACGGGCTGAACCTGACCTGGGAGACCTTGGAGGGGCTGGCCAAGCACAATGGCCCGCTGCGCCGACCCTCGCCCTATATCGCCGAGTATGATCGGCGGCACCCGCTGGAATTGACCAGCCATGCCTCGGCCGAGGCGCAGGTGGCGGCACTCTCCGACGACATCGCCTACAACAACCACGACCTGGACGACGGCATTCGCGCCGGCCTGTTCACGCTGGAAGAAGCGGCGGCCCTGCCGCTGATCGGCTCGGCCTTCGAGGAGGCGCGGAAGCACCACGCCAACCTTCCCGCTGACCGCATGGTTGCCGAGACGGTGCGGCGGGTGATCAATGTCATGGTCAATGACGTGGTGGCGGAGGCGGAGCGGCGCATCGCTGCCCTGGACCCGAAATCCGCCGACGACATCCGCGCCGCCAATCAGCCGGTGATCGCCTTCTCCCAGCGCATGATGGAGGCCAATCTGGCGATCCGGGACTTCCTGTTCCACCGGATGTACCGCCATTGGCGGGTGAACCGGGCCATGCAGAAGTCGAAGCGCGTCAGCCAGCTTCTCTTCCAATTGCTGCATGGCGGCCCGCAGATGCTGCCGGATAGCTGGAGCGCGCGCGCCGGGGAGGCGGGCTCCGCCGCCTGCGCCCTGGTGGTCTGCGACTACATCGCCGGCATGACCGACCGCTACGCGCTGGAAGAGCACCGGCGCCTGACCGACCCGAACATTCCCGGCTAGAGCTGGAACAATGAGCACCCAGGACATCTTCGCGGCGCTGCGCGCCCGCACCGTCGCCGCACTGGCGGAATTGCTGCCGGACCAGCCACCGGAAGCCTTCGCCCGCGTGCAGATGGAGCCGCCGCGCGACCCCTCCCATGGCGACATGGCAACCAATGCCGCGCTGGTGGTGGCCAAAGCGGCCCGCCAGGCGCCGCCGAAGCTGGCTGCCGCCCTGGCGGAAAAGCTGGCCGCGCTGCCGGAGGTGGAAAGCGCCGCCCCCGCCGGCCCCGGCTTCGTGAACCTACGGCTGCGCGAGGATTTCCTGCGCGCGCAGCTTCCGGTCATCCTCAATGCTGGCGAGTCCTATGGCGATGGCACCGCGGGCAATGGCCGCCGGGTGGATGTGGAATATGTCTCCGCCAATCCGACCGGGCCCATGCATGTCGGGCATTGCCGCGGCGCGGTGGTGGGCGATGCCCTGGCGAACCTGCTGCGCAAGGCTGGCTGGGACGTCACGAAGGAATACTACATCAACGATGCCGGCGCGCAGGTCCTGGCGCTCGCCTATGCCGCCTATTGGCGCTACCTGCAGGCGCTCGGCACGACGCTGACCGAGGATGAGTATGCGCAGTCCATCCCGGGCGGGCTGCAATATCGCGGCGACTATCTGATTCCGGTCGGCGAGGCGCTGAAGGCCCGCTTCGGCGATAGCCTGGCCGAGCCGGGTGCTCTGCCCGCAGGCCCCTCACATTGGCTGGACACGGTGCGCGAGGTCACCGTCGAGATGATGATGCAGGCGATCCGCGAGGACCTCGCCGCGCTCGGCGTGCAGCAGGATGTCTTCGTCTCGGAGCGCGCGCTGATCGAATCCGGCAAGCTGGAGGAGGCCGAGCGGCTGCTTGCCGCCAAGGGCCTGATCTACACCGGCGTGCTTGAGCCGCCAAAGGGCAAGGTCCCGGAGGACTGGGAACCCCGGCCGCAGGAACTGTTCCGCGCCACCCAATTCGGCGACGAAGTGGACCGGCCGCTGCGCAAGTCCGATGGCAGCGGCACCTATTTCGCCAATGACATCGCCAACCACCTGCACAAGATCGAGCGCGGCTTCGGCGAATTGGTGCATGTCTGGGGCGCCGACCATGGCGGCTATGTGAAGCGCATGCAGGCGGCGGTCGCCGCGCTCTCGGACGGCCGGGTGACGCTGGATGTGGTGCTGACCCAGATCGTCCATGTGGTGAAGGACGGCCAGCCGGTGCGCATGAGCAAGCGCGCGGGCACCTACGTCACGCTGCGCGACCTCATCGACGAGGTCGGCAAGGACGCCGTGCGCTTCACCATGCTGACGCGCAAACCCGATGCGCAGATGGAATTCGACCTCGACAAGGTCGTGGAGCAGTCGCGCGACAATCCGGTCTTCTACGTGCAATATGCCCATGCCCGCTGCCGGAGCGTCCTGCGCCAGGCTGGTGACCCGCCGGCCGCAGAGCTTGCCGCAGCACCGCTCGGCGCGCTGTCTGATCCGGCCGAGCTCGCCCTGATCCGCCGCCTTGCCACTTGGCCGCGCATCGTGGAGGCCGCTGCCCAGGCGCGGGAGCCGCATCGGATCGCCTTTTTTCTCCATGACTTGGCCGGCGATTTTCATGTATTGTGGAACAAGGGTCGCGAGGACGCGACCTTGCGGTTCATTCGGGGGGATGAGCCGGAAGCGACCCGGGCCAGGTTGGCCCTGGTCGCGGCCACGGCGACGGTCATCCGCTCGGGTCTCGCGGTGATGGGGGTTACGCCGGTCGAGGAGATGCGGTGAGCGACATCACGGTTCCATCCTGGCGCCCACGGCGGGAAAGATCCGCTCCGCCCTGGCGCATGCTCGCGGTGGCGGGCGGGTTGTGCGGCGTCGTCACGCTGGGCGGCGCGGTCGCCTGGGGCATTTCGCGCATGGGGCCGCATCCGGTCCCGGTGATCGAGCCTGATAGCCGGCCACTGAAGATCCGGCCGGAGAATCCGGGCGGCTTGGTGGTGCCGAACCAGGACCAGCTCGTGCTGCTCTCGCCTGCGGTCCGCCGGGCCGTGGAGCGCAGCCAGGAAGCCAATGCTCGGCTGGATGAGGGGCCGGAAATGCCGGCGCTGGATCAATTGCGGAGGGAGGCGGCGCCACCGGGGGCGCCGATTTCCCTCCTGCCACCAGTTGCCGGGTCCGCGCCTTCCGCGCCGGCGACGCCTGCCACGCCGGCACCGCAGCCGGTCAGCATGGCACCGCCCGTCGCGCCGCAACCGGCGCCGGCCGAGCCTCCGGCGCCAGCGCCCATCCCGACCATTCAGCCGGTGGCCCATGGCCGGGCGCAGGTGCAACTCGGCGCCTTGCCCTCCGAGGAGGCGGCGCGCGGCGAGTGGGAGCGCCTGATCCGCCGCGTGCCGGAACTCGCCGCGTTCCAGCCGCGTATCACCAGGCTGGAGCGGGAAGGCCAGGCGCCGCTCTTCCGCCTGCGCACCGGCGGCCTCGCCGATTCCGCCGCCGCCCATGCACTCTGCGAGGCGGTGCGCGGCAAGGGCGGCAATTGCATGCCCATTGGGTCCTGAGCCACCCATGCAGCGGAAGCGCGCGGCCATCGTTGGACTCTCCGGCCCCGCCCTGACGGCGGAGGAGGCGGCGCTGTGGCGGGAAACACCGCCGCTCGGCGCCATCCTCTTCGCGCGCAACGTGGTGGATCCTGACCAATTGCGGCGCCTCATCGCCGACATCCGAACGGAGCTGGGGGAGGGGGCACCGATCCTGGTGGACCAGGAGGGTGGCCGCGTCGCCCGGTTGCGCGGACCGCATTGGCCGGAATTCCCGGCCCCCGCCAGCTTCGAAGGTCTGCCGGAGGAAGCGGCGCGGGCCAATGCCGCGCTGCTCGGCCTGATCTGCCGCGATATCGGATTCGATGTGGTCTGCGCCCCGCTGCTGGATCTGCGCCTGCCCGGCCAGCACCAGGTCATCGGTGACCGCGCCTTCGCGGCCCAGCCGGCAGAGGTCGCACGCCTCGGCCGTGCCTGGGTGCTGGGCTTGCAGGAGGCAGGCTGCATCCCGGTCATCAAGCACATCCCCGGCCATGGCCGGGCAACGGCGGACAGCCATCTGGAACTGCCCCGCGTCACCGCCTCGCGCAACGAACTTGCCGAGGATTGCGGCCCCTTCGCCGCCCTGGCCAATAGCGGCGCCTGGGCGATGACCGCGCATATCCTCTATGAGGCGCTGGACCCGGAACGGCCGGCGACCCTCTCGGAAGCCGTGATCCGGCGGGTGATCCGCGGCGCCATCGGCTTCCAGGGGGTGCTGGTCAGCGACGATCTCTGCATGAAGGCGCTGCGCGGCGAGCCGGGCGCGCTGGCGCAGCAGGCCATCGCCGCCGACTGCGACCTGGTGCTGCACTGCAATGGCGAGCCCGCCGAGACGGCGGCGCTGCTGAAGGATTGCCCGCCTCTGTCCGAGGCGGCGGAGGCACGGCTGGCAGCCGCGCGAGGTCGAATGGAGTCGCTGCTCCGGCCGCTTGATCCCGTGGCGCTGCGGGCGGCGCGGGACGCGCATCTGGCGGCCGCGGCATGACAGGCGCCCCGTGACCTGGCTGCCGGAACTCGCTGCGGCAATCCTTGCCTCGGTCCTGGCGATCACTCTGCATGAGGCAGCGCATGGCTATGCCGCGCTGGGCCTGGGTGACGACACGGCCAAGCGGGCTGGGCGGCTCAGCCTCAATCCGCTACGGCATGTGGACCAGGTGGGCACCATCCTGGTGCCGGGCATCCTGCTGATCGGCCAATTGCTGACCGTGGGGCGGGTGGAATTCATGTTTGGTTGGGCCAAACCAGTGCCGGTGAATATCTGGGCCCTCCGCAACCCGCGCTGGGGGATGGTGCTGGTAGCGGCGGCCGGGCCGGCAATGAATTTCTTTCTGGCCTGGCTCTCCGGCCTGGCGGCGCATCCGCTGGAGGCCTGGGGCGGTTGGCTCTCGAACGAGACGCTCGGCTGGGGGTACCGGATCCTGGCATTGTCTATTCTGGCGAATCTCGTGCTCGGACTGTTCAACCTGCTTCCAATCCCGCCGCTCGATGGCGGGCGTATCGTCGCGGGACTGCTGCCGGCGTCGCTGGCGCTGCCCTTCATGCGGTTGGAAAGGGTGGGGATCCTGCTGGTGCTGTTCCTGGTCTTCCTGCTGCCGCGGCTGGCGGAAGGCGTCGATCCGGTCGGCTGGGCGCTAGGGCATGTGGTGGCGCGGGCCTTCGACCTCGTGCTGCTGCTCTCCGGCAATGGGGGCGGGATATGAGCCAGCCTGTGCTGCATCTCCGGCTCGATGGCTTTGAGGGACCGCTGGACCTGCTGCTGGAACTGGCCCGGGCACAAAAGGTCGATCTGCAGAAGATCTCCATCATCGCCCTGGTGGACCAGTATCTCGCGGTGCTGGAACAGGCGCGGCAGGTGCGGCTGGAGCTCGCCGCCGACTGGCTGGTCATGGCCGCCTGGCTTGCCTGGCTGAAGTCTCGCCTGCTGGTGCCCGACGAAGCCAGCCCGGATGAGGATGCCGAGGCCCTGGCCGGGGCCTTGACCGACCGGCTGGTGGAGCTGGAGCGGATGCGTGCCGCCGCCGCCTGGCTTTCCGGCCGGTTGCAGCTAGGCCGGGACGTGTTCGGCCGCGGCGCGCCGGAATCGCTGAAGGTGGAGGACCGGTCCGGCATCTCCGCCGACCTGCCGGCGCTGCTCCAGGCCTATGCCGCCGCCCGGCGCCGCGCCCTGGCCAAGCGGCCCTACACACCGAAGCCGCGCAAGCTCTGGACCGTCCAGGATGCGCTGGCGCGGCTGGGCCGGCTGGTTGGCGCCCTGCCGGACTGGTCGGTGCTACAACGCTTCCTGCCGGATGGCCTGGTCGATCCGGTGGAGCGCCGCGCCGCCATGGCCAGCACGCTGGTCGCGGCGCTGGAGACCGCCCGCGGCGGCGGGATTGAGCTTCGCCAGGACCGGGCCTTTGGCCCAATCTTGATCCGCCGCCGCCAGGAGGTCGAAGCGGAGGAACCCGATGCCCGAGCTGCCTGACGATCCGCCGGAAGGCTCCGCCCCGGAGCAGTCCCCCGGCCTACCGGAACCCGAACCGGAAGCTGGGACCGCTGAGGTCACTGAGGCCGCACCCGAAACGGAGCCGGGGACCGAGGCCATCGAGGCTGCACCCGAAGCCGAGTCAGGGGTCGTGGCTACCGAGGCCACACCCGAGACCGCGGCACCTTCGCCCGACCCCGATCAGTTTGAGTACGCGCTGCGCATCGCCGAGGCCCTGGTCTTTGCCAGCGACCGGCCAGTCACCCCCGCCCGGCTGCAGCAGGCCCTGCCGGAAGGCTGCGATGCCCGCGCCGTGCTGACCGCGCTGGCCGCCCGCTGCGCCGGCCGGCCGGTGGAACTCACCGAGGTTGCCGGCGGCTTCGCCTTCCGCACCGCGCCGGAGCTTGCCCCGGCCCTGACCCGCGTGGTGGAGATGCCGCGCCGTCTGCCGCGGGCGGCAATGGAGACCCTGGCCATCATCGCCTACCACCAGCCCGTCACCCGCGCCGAGATCGAGGAGATCCGCGGTGCCAGCCTCTCCCAGACCACGCTCGAATCGCTGCTGGAGATGGGGCTGATCGCGCCGCGCGGGCGGAAGGAAGTGCCGGGGCGGCCGAGTCTCTGGGGCACGGCGCCTCGCTTCCTGGAGCAATTCGGCCTGAAATCCCTCTCCGACCTGCCGCGGCGGGAGGAGTTGGTGAACGAGCCGACCTCGCCCCTGCCGCTGCCCAAAGCCGGGCCGGAGCCGGAAGGCACCCCCCAGACCCCATGACCCTCCGGCTATCCGGCATCCGCCACGCCTATGGCGGACGGGAAGTGCTGCGCGGCGTCGATCTGGCGGTCGGCCGGGGGGAGATCCTCTGCATCCTCGGCCCTTCCGGCGACGGCAAGACGACGCTCCTGCGCCTGGTCGCGGGCCTGGAGCCCTTGCAGGCCGGGCGGATCGAACTGGGCGGCCTGGTGGTGGCGGAACCGGGTAAGGAGGTGCCGCCCGAGCAGCGCCATGTCGGCTTCGTCTTCCAGGACTACGCGCTATTTCCGCATCTGACGGTTGCTGAAAATGTCGCCTTCGGCCTGCACCGTACCCCGCGCGGCGAGAGGGCCTGGCAGGTGGCCGAGGCGCTGGCCCGGGTCGGCCTGGAGACCTATGCCAGCGCCTATCCGCACATGCTCTCCGGCGGCCAGCAGCAGCGGGTGGCATTGGCCCGGGCGCTCGCGCCCCGGCCGCAGGTTCTGCTGCTGGACGAGGCCTTCGCCAGCCTCGATGCCCGGCTGCGGGAACAGGTGCGGGACGACACCCTGCATGTCCTGCAGACTGCCGGCATTCCTGCCCTGATCGTTACCCACGACGCCGAGGAGGCCATGTTCATGGCCGACCGCATCGCCCTGATGCGGGAGGGGCAGGTGATCCAGTGCGGCACGCCGGAGGAACTCTACCTCCGGCCGCGGGACCCCTTTGTTGCGACCTTCCTTGGGGAGGTGAACCGCCTGCCGGCCCGGCTGCGCGGCGGCCGGGCGGAGACCGCGATCGGCAGCCTGCCCGCCACCCTGCCGGACGGGCCCGCGGAGGTGCTGCTGCGGCCGGAGGGCCTGCGCATCCTGCCCGAAGGCGGCCCGGCCGAGGTCGAGGCCTGCCGGCTGCTCGGTCCCACCACCCTGGTGCATCTGGCGGTGCCGGACGGGGCAGGCGGGGTGCTGCACCTGCATGCCCGGTTGCCCCCCGGGGTTGGGCTGGAACGTGGCCAGCGGGTTACGGTCATGATGGACCCCGAACGCGCCTTCGTATTTCCGGCCTCGGCTCCCTAGATTGGTGTCCATGGGGGGTGGCGCGCTTCGCCCAGGTCGGAGCGCCCGTGCAAGCGTCGACACCCCTTGGTGTTCCTGCTAACGGAGGCGACCTAGCGGCCAAGAAATCCCATTGGGGGGCGGTGCCGCGGTCGGAGACGGAATGTTCGACCTCGCCTGGTCTGAACTGGCCTTGATTGGCGTGGTGGCGCTCGTCGTCATCGGGCCGAAGGACTTGCCGAATGCCGTGCGTGGACTGGCGCGCGGCATCCAGAAGCTGCGCCGCATGGCCAGCGAGTTCCAGCAGCACGCGGATGAGCTGGTGAAGGAAGCAAACCTCCAGGAGGTTCGCCAGCAGATCAACGAAATCCGCAATTTCAACTTCCGGGAGGAGATCGAGCGGGCCGTCGACAGCGACGGCACCATCCGCAAGACCTTCACGGAGGATCCGCTGCGGACCGATTACGGCCCCCCCCCGCCCAGCGCCACGCCTGTCTCCACGACGGCGCCCGAGCCGCAGGCGCCCTTCGCCGGCAGCGCCGAGGCGAAGCCGGCCGCACCGGCCTTCATCCCGCCGTCCGAGGCCAGCGCCGCACCGCCTGCCCATGAGGCGCCACGCGTCGAAGCCGCGCCCCTTCCCGAATCGCCGCCAGTCCAGAAGACCTGAGCATCCAGCCCGTGCCCCGCGACCAGGACGACCCGATCGACGACAAGCCGATGCCGTTGATCGACCACTTGCTTGAGCTGCGGCAGCGGCTCCTGTGGTCGATCGGTGCCTTCGCCATCGCGTTTGCCGCCTGCTACTACTTCTCCACTGCCATCTACGGCTTCCTGGCGCAGCCGCTGGCCGACATCCTGGCGGCGCAGGGCCATGGCGAGCGCCGGATGATCTACACCGCGCTCTACGAGGCTTTCTTCACCTATCTGAAGGTCGCCTTCTTCGGTGCGATCTTCTTCAGCTTCCCGGTCTGGGCGACGCAGCTTTGGCTGTTCGTGGCGCCCGGCCTGTACCGGAGCGAGAAGCGGGCGATCCTGCCCTTCCTGATCGCCAGCCCCTTCCTCTTCGTGGCCGGAGCGGCGCTGGCCTATTACTTCATCTTCCCGCTCGCCTGGCGCTTCTTCATCAGCTTCGAGACTCCGCCCGGCAGCGGCGGCCTGCCGATCGAGCTGGAGGCCAAGGTCAGCGAGTATCTCTCGCTGGTCATGCACATGATCCTTGCCTTCGGCATCGCCTTCCAGTTGCCGGTGCTGCTGACGCTGCTCTGCCGCGTCGGAATCCTGAGCGTGGAGACGCTGAAGAAGGGACGGCGCTACGCCATCGTCGGCGTCTTCGTGGTGGCGGCGGTGCTGACCCCGCCGGATATCATCAGCCAGGTCGGGCTCGCGGTGCCGATGCTGCTGCTCTACGAGCTCTCGATCCTGGCAGCGACCTGGATGACGCCTAAGCCCTCCGAGAACGAGACCTGAGGCAGGCCGAGGATGCACGACATCAGGGTGGTGCGCGCCGATCCGGCGGCGTTCGATGCGGCCATGGCTCGGCGGGGGCTGCCGCCGATAGCGGAGCAGATCCTGGTGCAGGATTCGAAGCGCCGCGCCGCGCAGCAGGCCTTGCAGGAGAAGCAGGCCCGGCGCAACGCGCTGGCGAAGGAGATCGGCCAGGCCAAGCGCCAGGGCGCCGACACCTCCGCTCAGGAGCGCGAGGCGACTTCCCTCCGCAATGAGATGGAGGGGCTGGAAGCCGAGGCTGCGGCCGCCGACCGTGCCCAGGCTGCATTGCTGGAAGCCCTGCCGAATATCCTGGATGCCGAGGTGCCCGAGGGCCGGGACGAGGCGGACAACGTCGTCCTACACCAGCACGGCACCCCGCCGGAATTCGACTTCGCCCCGAAGCAGCATTTCGAGCTGGGCGAGGCGCTGGGCCTGATGGACTTCGCTTCCGCCGCCAAGCTGGCCGGCAGCCGCTTTACCGTGCTGAAGGGTGCCCTGGCGCGGCTGGAGCGTGCCTTGGGCGAATGGATGCTGTCCCGGCATACGGAGCTCCACGGCTATACCGAGGTCGCCGTGCCGCTGCTGGTGAACGACGCCACCATCTACGGCACCGGCCAGTTGCCGAAATTCGCCGAGGATCTGTTCCGCACCACCGACGGCCGCTGGCTGATCCCGACCGCGGAGGTGCCGCTGACCAACCTCGCGGCCGGGGAGATCATCCCCGAAGCCGCGCTTCCCTTCCGCTACACCGCGCTCTCGTCCTGCTTCCGCTCGGAGGCGGGCAGTGCCGGGCGGGACACACGGGGGATGCTGCGGCAGCACCAGTTCAACAAGGTGGAACTGGTCTCCATCACCCGCCCTGAGGACAGCGACGCCGAGCATGAGCGCATGACGCGCTGCGCCGAGAGCATCCTGACCGAGCTCGGCTTGGTCTGGCGTCGCGTCTTCCTTTGCGCCGGCGATACCGGTTTCTCCGCCGCCCGGACCTACGATTTGGAGGTCTGGCTGCCGGGGCAGGGGGCGTGGCGGGAGATCTCCTCCTGCTCCAACTGCCGGGACTTCCAGGCGCGGCGGATGAACGCCCGCTACCGCCCGGCGGAGGGCAAGGGCACCAGCTTCGTCCACACCCTGAACGGCAGCGGTGTGGCGGTTGGCCGGGCCCTGATCGCGGTGATGGAGACCTTCCAGCAGCCTGACGGCTCCATCCTGGTGCCGGATGTGCTGCGGCCCTGGATGGGCGGCATGGAGCGGATCAGCCGGTAGGAAGGTGGCTCACGCCACCTTCACCCCCAGCCGGCCGGCCAGATCCTGGATGAACTGCCAGGCCACGCGGCCGGACCGTGCGCCGCGCGTCACCGACCACTCATTCGCCTGCTTCCGCAATTCGTCTTCCGGCAGGTTCAGGCCGTAGGCCCGGGCGTAGCCCTGGATCATCGCGAAATAGGTCGGCTGGTCGCAGTTATGGAAGCCGATCCACAGGCCGAACCGGTCGGAAAGCGAGACCTTCTCCTCCGTCGCTTCCGAAGGGTTGATGGCGGTGCTGCGCTCATTCTCGATCATGTCGCGCGGCATCAGGTGGCGGCGGTTGGAAGTGGCGTAGAACAGCACATTGGCCGGCCGCCCCTCGATGCCGCCGTCCAGCACCGATTTCAGCGCCTTGTAGTCGGCGTCCTCACGCTCGAAGGAGAGGTCGTCGCAGAAGACCAGGCAGCGGCGGTCCTGAGCGCGGAGGATGTTCAGCAAGTCCGGCAGGGTGCGGATGTCCTCCCGGTGGATCTCGATCAGGGCCAGGCTACCCGGTGATTCGGCATTGGCAGCGGCGTGCGCGGCCTTGACCAGGGAGGACTTGCCCATGCCACGGGCGCCCCAGAGCATCACGTTGTTGGCCGGGAAGCCGCGAGCGAAGCGCAGTGTGTTCTCCAGCAGGATGTCCTTCTGCCGATCCACCCCCTGAAGGAGGGAGATGTCCACGCGGGAGACGCGGGGGACCGGGGCAAGCCGGGGCGAGGGCAGGGGGTGCCAGACGAAGGCATCCGCCCCGGCCAGGCTGGGCGGCTCCGGGGCCGGCGGGGCAAGGCGCTCCAGCGCCTCCGCGATTCGGGTCAGCGCCGGCAGCAAGGCATGGTCCATGGTCAGGTCCGGAACGAAATCGCGCAATTGACGCGCTATTGACGGAGAAGAGCGGGAAGCTAGTTTCCCGGCGATTCCCCCGCAAGCCGGAACCAGGAACAGGAAGCCCCCCGGGATGCTCATCTCCCCCGCCTATGCGCAGGACGCCGTCGGCGGCGGCGCGGCGCTTGCCACGCAGATTCTGCCGCTCGTCCTGATCTTCGCCGTCTTCTACTTCCTGCTGATCCGGCCGCAGCAGAAGAAGCAGAAGGAGCACCGCGCGATGCTCCAGGCGCTGAAGCGCGGCGACCGGGTGCTGACCGCAGGCGGCATCATCGGCCAGGTGACGCGGGTGAAGGACGGCGTGGACGAGGTGGAGGTGGAGATCGCCCCCAATGTCCGCGTCAACGTGCTGCGCCAGACCATCGGCGATGTCCTTAAGCCGGTGGCGGCAAATGATGCCAAGAGCACCGTGAAGAGCTGATCCGCCCGACCAAGCCTGAAAATTGCGAAGGGCGCCGGGGATCTCCCCGGCGCCCTTGCCGTATCCGGAACCGCAGCGGGTTCAGGCGGTCTGGCCAACCTTCAGGCCGCCGGAGGCAAGGAAGTGGTCCACCGCCTCCCAGTTCACCAGCTTGTCCAGGAAGTTCTGCAGGTAGTCCGGGCGGCGGTTGCGGAAGTCCAGGTAGTAGGCATGCTCCCAGATATCGCAGCCGAGGATCGGCGTGCCTTCGCCCGTGGAGATCGGGTTGGCGCCGTTCGGCGTCTTGGTCACCTTCAGCTTGCCGTCCGGACCGATGATCAGCCAGGCCCAGCCGGAGCCGAACTGCGTCGCGCCAGCCTGCTTGAAGGCCTCCTTGAACTGCTGGAGACCGCCGAGATCCTGGTCGATCTTGGCGGCGAGCCGGGAGGGCAGCTTATCCCCGCCGCCCTTTGGCGACATGATCTGCCAGAACAGGCAATGGTTCCAATGCTGGCCAGCCTGGTTCAGCACGGGCAGGCCCTCGGCGCCCTGCTTGCCGGCCTCGGCCACGATCTGCTCGAGCGACTTGCCCTTCAGGCCCTTGCTCTCGATCATGCCGTTCAGCGCCACGACATAGGCGTTGTGGTGCTTGCCGTGATGGAGCTCGAGCGTCTCCTGGCACATGCCCTGGCCGGCGAGCGCATTCTCGGAATAAGGCAGCGGCGGCAGGCTGAAGGCCATCGGTCTTCTCCCTTGGGGTTTGGCTTCGGCGAAGCAGCAGATGCCCCCGGAACATTGCCAGGGGCCCCGGACAGCTAGGCGCCGTCCATGGGCACGTCAAGCAACCAGGCCGGCTTGCCGCGCAGACGGCATGGGCCATAACGCGGGTGATGGCGGACGACCTTCCTCTTTCCGGCCTGGCCGGGCTGGCGCGGCGGCACGACCCGGACCGCTTCCTCTGCGCGCTCTTCGCGCCGCCGGAGCGGCGGGAGGCGCTGTTCGCGCTGATCGCCTACAATCACGAACTTGCCCGGGCGCGGGAGGCGGCGCGGAACCCGCTGATCGCGTTGATGCGCCTGCAATGGTGGCGGGAGGTGGTGGAGCACGCCGCCGCCGGCAAGCCGCCGCGCCGGCATGAGGTGGCAGAGCCGCTGCATGCGGCGATTACAGCCGGCGCCCTGGATCCGGCCGACCTGATTGCCATGGCCGACGCGCGGGAGGCGGAGGCGGAGGAAGGCGGCATCCCGACCGAGGCAGCCTTCCACGCCTATCTCCGTAGCACGGCCGGCAACTTCGCGGTTGCAGCCGGGCGGATGCTGGGCGCACCGCTGGACCTGCTGCCCGGGCTGCAGGAGGCTGGCGCTGCCTATGGGCTCGCCGGGGTGCTGCGCAGCGTGCCGGTGTTGGCGCGGCAAGGCCGCTGCCTGCTGCCGCAGGACGCGCTGGCGGCAGAAGGACTGTCAGCCGAGGCGGTGATCGCGGCGCCGGATGCGGAGCCGGTGCGGGCAGTGGCATCCCGCCTTGCGGGTCCCGGGCTGGAAGGAGCGCGGGGGGCTGCGAGGCGGCTTCGCCGCCTGCCTCGCGCGGCGGTGGCGGCGGCGCTGCCGATCGTGCTGGCGCGCCGTGACCTGCGCCGCCTTGCGCGTACGGGCAGGGCACCGGTGGAGCGGGGCCTGGGCGACCGGCTGGCGGTGATGGCGGCGGGGCTGCGGGGGCGGGCCTGATCCGATCCTCGCCAGCGCCGCCCGAGGCATCCTAGGATGCCGGCACTCCGAAGGGAGGGAAGCGATGGCGGTGCAGGCCCTTGGCTATGTCGGCATCGAGGCACGCTCGCCGGAGGACTGGGCAGGCTACGGCACGGACTTCCTTGGCCTCCAGCTCGCCGAGCGCAGCGCCGGCCAGCTCGTCTTCCGCATGGATGACCGCAAACAGCGCCTGGTCGTCATGCCGGGCGAGCGTGACGGCGCCCGCTTCTTCGGCTGGGAAGTCGCCGATGCCGCGGCGCTGACGGCGATCGCCGCCAGGCTGGAGGCCGCCGGCGTGGCCGTGACGCACGGGACACGTGCGCTCGCCGACCAGCGGCGCGTGGCCGGGCTGATCTCCTTGCAGGACCCCATCGGCAACCGGATCGAGCTGGTGCATGGCGCCGAAGCCACCGACGCGCCCTTCATTCCCGGCCGCAACATCAGGGCTTCCGCACCGGGGCGCTCGGCATGGGCCATGTGGTGCTGACCGTGCCGCGAATGGCCGATGTGCTGCCTTTCTACCGGGACCTGCTGGGCTTCCGCGTCTCCGACTATGTGACCAAACCCTTCCACGCCTATTTCCTGCATGTGAACCCGCGCCATCACAGCCTGGCGCTGATCGAAACCGGCAGCGCCGGCCTGCACATCTGATGATCGAGCTGTTCAGCCTGGACGATGTCGGCCAAGGCTACGACTTGGCGTTGCTGGAGGAAGGCCGCATCGCCACCACGCTTGGCCGCCACACCAACGACTTCATGATCAGCTTCTACGCCCGTACCCCCGGCGGTTTCATGATGGAATATGGCTGGGGCGGCCGTACCGTGGACCCCGCAACCTGGCAGCCAGTGGAGATGCATTCCGGCCCGAGCCTCTGGGGCCATGAGCGCCAGTGGGGCTCCCCCGAAATGCGCGCCGAGGCGCGGCGGCTGCGGCTGCAGGCAGCGCGGAATGGAGAGCGCCAGCCGGTGCAGGTGCTGCCCGGCAACCACAACCTCATCACCGGCGAATGCGCCTGGTGGGACAGGGCGGTGCGTGGGCATGGAATGGGAGGACCGCGATGACCGGGACACTTGCCACTCGCATCGGCGCCTTCGCCGCCAGCTTCACCGCTGCGGAAATGACGGCCGAGGAGGCGCGCATCGTCCGGCGCGCCCTGCTCGACACCATTGCCTGCGCCCTGGGTGGGCTGCGGGAGCCACCGACCGCCATGGCCATGCGCTATGCCCGCAAGGTGAGCGGCCCTGGTGCCGCACATGTCTGGGGCACCGATACGCGGCTCGGCGTGGAGCAAGCGGCTTTCGTCAACGGCGTCTCCGGCCATGTCCTGGATTACGACGACGTGACCGCCCCGCTGCGGGGCCATCCCTCCGTCGCCATGCTGCCGGCGCTCATCGCCCTGGCGGAGGCAGAAGGGAAGGGGCTGGACGAGGTCTGCGCCGCCTATGTCGTGGGCTTCGAGGTCGCCGGCCGGATCGCCGAGGCGATCGCCGATGAGCATTACGCCAAGGGCTGGCATGCCACCGCCAGCATCGGCCTGCTCGGCGCCACGGCGGCCTGCGCCAGCCTGCTGCGGCTCACCACGGAGCAGGCGGCGGATGCGGTCGGCCTTGCCGTCGCGCAGGCGGCCGGCAGCCGGGAGAATTTCGGAACCGACGCCAAGTCCTTCCAGGCCGGCCATGCCAACCGCGCTGCGCTGCAATCCGTGCTGCTGGCGCGGGAGGGCTTCTCCTCCGCTCCCGCCGTGCTGGAGGGGCCACGCGGCTATCTGGCGCTCTACGGCCATGGGGAGGATCTGGCGGCGGCGCTTGACCACCTCGGCAGCACGCCGCGGCTGCTGCTGCGTGCGGGGCTGGAGGTGAAGAAATATCCGCTTTGCTATGCCACCCATCGCGCGCTGGACGGGCTGCTCGACCTCAAGGCGGAGACCGGGGTGACGCTGGCCGATGTCGCCTCGGTGGAGGTGGAGGGCAGCGCCCGCTCCTTTGCTCCATTGCTGCATGACCGGCCGCAAACGGGGCTGGAGGCGAAATTCTCCATGCCGTACGCCGTTGCTGCCGCCCTCGCCGATGGCCGCATTACCCTGGCGAGCTTCGAGGATGCCGCCGTGCAGCGCCCGGAGATCCAGGCGTTCCTGCCCAGGGTCACGAAGCGCGAGGCCGCCGGCCCGCTGCAGCCGCGCTACACGGAGGTCACGCTGCACCTGCGGGACGGCCGTACCCTGCGCCGTCGGACGGAAGCACTGCGCGGCGGCCCCAGCCTGCCACTCTCGGATGCCGAGCTTACTGCGAAGCTCGCCGACTGCCTCGCCCATGCTGGCATCGCCGCGGATGCGGAGGCGCCTGCGGCGGCGATCCTCGATCCCGCCGACCGCAAGCTGTCCGGCATCCTGGCGCTGTTGGCGCCGGTGCGCGCCGCGGCGGACTAGCTGCGCGCCAGGTCAGTCCACCCGGATGTTGTTCGCCTGGATGATCTGGCGGAAGCTCTCGCGGTGTTCCCGCAGATAGGCGGCAAAGGCATCCGGGCCGCGCGGCTGCATCTCGACGCCGATGGAGGCGTAGCGCTCCTTCACCTCCGGCGCCTGCATCGCCTTCTCGCATTCCGCGGCCAGGCGGTCGATGATCGGGCGCGGCGTGCCGGCAGGGACCATGTAGCCGCCGAAGGCGCCGACATCGAAGCCGGGAAGATCCGCCGCCTCTGCCAGCGGCGGGACGCCGGGCGCCAGGGTGCTGCCGCGCGCGAGCGAGATGCCAAGCGCGCGCAGATTGCCCTGCCGCACCAGCGGGCCGGTCGCCGCCAGGGTATCCACCGCGAAATCCACCTGCCCGGCCATCACGGCGGTCAGGGCCGGTCCGCTGCCCTGGAAGGGGACATGCACCGTGATCCGGTCCAGCCCCACGCGGCTAAGGAACATCAGGGTGATCAGATGCGCCGCCGCCCCGGTGCCGGAGGAGGCATAGGTGTATTTGTTCGGCTCGGCCTTCACCTTGGCGATGAACTCCCGGGCATCCTTGGCCGGGAAGTCCTTTCGCACCACCAGCATGTAGGGAGAGATGATGAACATGGCGACCGGCGCAAAGTCACGCTCCGGGTCATAGGGGGTGCGCTGCACCAGCGGCGCTGTGGTGATCGGACCGGTGGAGGCGGCGAGGATGGTGTAGCCATCCGGTGCTGCTTTCGCGACCGCATCGGTGCCGATCATGCCGCCGGCGCCGGCGCGGTTCTCCGGCACGATGGTCTGGCCCCATTGCTCGGAGACCCGCTGTGCCATCACCCGGGCCATCAGATCCGTCGCCTGGCCGGGCGGCCAGGGGATCACCATGCGGACCGGTCGGCTGGGATAGGCCCCCTGGGCGGCCGCAGGCCGCAGAGCGCCGGCAGCAGCCAACCCTGCGGCGCTAAGAAGCATGGTTCGGCGGTCCATTCCCGACATTCCCCCCCTGTCATTCCGCGGTCCGATTCCTTGCAACCGCATTCGAATGGCAGTCTGGGCTGAACCATCGCCCCTGCGCAAGCGGCTGTGATCGCGTTTGGCCGGCGCGGATTGTCGAAGGTGAGGCGGGTGAAGCCTGCATTCACCTCCAGCCGCACCGTTCTGGGGCGGTCCTCCATATGCGCATCTCCGCATGATCTGCCGGCTCCGGTAAGCAGGTTGACGTGGCGGAGCACCGGGCGGGATGCTGTGCGGCAAGCGCGGCCCGACCGCGCATGGAACGGAATGCGGAAGATCACGGAAGCCTCGCCCCCGGGCGCTGGTGGCCGATGCTCCGCACGAACAAGGGAGGGTCCATGCCAGGTTTCCCTGCTTTCATCGCCTTGCTTGTCCTGCTTGCAGGGCCGGCCGGGGCGCAGGAAACCCGCGACCGGCCGAGTGGTGCCGGCGCTTTCCCCGACCGGCCTGCGCGTATCCTGGTAGGCTTCGCCGCCGGAGGCACCGGCGACCTGATCGGCCGTCTTGTGGCCGAGATGGTGTCACCCCGCTTCGGCCAGACCGTCGTGGTGGAGAACCGCACCGGCGCCAATGGCATGATCGCCGCCGAGGCCACTGCCCATGCCGCGCCGGACGGCTACACGGTGATGATGTGCCCTACCGGCGGCATGACGATCCTGCCCGAGCTCCCCGGCAGCCGCCTGCCGGTGGATGTGCGGACGGAGCTGGCGCCGATCGCCAATGTCGCGTTCTCCTCCTATGGCTTGGTGGTAGGGGCGAAGTCACCCTACCGGAGCGTGCAGGACCTGCTGGCGGCGGCACGGGCGCGGCCCGGCGCGCTGAGCTTCGCCAGCGTCGGCAATGGTAGCGTGCAGCACCTCGCGGGCGAGCGACTGAAGCGCGCTGCCGGCGTGGACATGCTGCATGTGGCCTATCGCGGTGCCTCCCTGGCGGTGGTGGACCTGATCGCGCTGCGCACCGACATGATGATCACCAATCTGGGCGATGTGGTGCGTCAGGTGCAGGATGGCGCGCTGCGGCTGCTGGCGGTGGGCGACGATCTTGGCCATCCGATCTTCCCGGATGCGCCCCCCATCAGCGCCGCGGTGCCCGGCTTCCAGGTGACAAGCTGGCTCGGTATCTGCGGCCCGCGCGGCATGCCACCGGAGGTGACGGCGCGCTGGGCTGAGGCCATCCTGGCCGGGCTGGCAGAGGAAGGTGCGCAGAAGCGCCTGCTGGACAACGGCCTGCGCCCTCTGCCCGAAGGGCCGGACGCCTTTGCTGCGCGTATCGCCCGAGACCGCGCCACCTGGGGGGAGGTCATTCGGGCGGCGGGGATCAGGGCGGATTAGCGCCGTCCGGACCAAAGGCCCGCTTGCCACTGGCCCAAGGTAGCTTGCGCAGCCACCTACCGCGACCTGGCACCGTTGCTCGGCTTGCCATGCCGAGGGCCAGGTCTGGTGTTCAGGCATGAAAGGGATATGGAATCTGCCGCCTGCATAGCAGGGCGCAGAGGCCCAGTTTCCGCTGCCATATCGTGGCTGCGCGTGCTAGTGTTTTTCAGTGTGCCAGCAGGATCGTGCTCCATCGTGCTCCGCGCACATGCGGGCAGCTCGCACGTGACCTCGCCGCGATCACTTGGCTGTAAGGCTAAATCCCAAGCAGAATCGGCAACGCGACCAAGCCGTTCGCTCCCCGATCATGGAAGGAGATCAACCATGAGGCGGCTTACGGCGACAGCGCTCGTCTCTGGGATGCTCGTAGCCTTCGCTCCCGGGGTCGGTGCGGCGGACCAGATCGCCAGGTCCGGCAACACCCGTTACGTCACGCATTTCGTGTTCCATCCCATGTCGAGCATCGACATCCCAGGCGTTGGCAAGGCCGTCGCGCTGGAGGCGGTCGGGCCCACTGAGAACCTGGCTGGCGAAAAAATGCTCGACAAGATGATGGCGAAATGCGCCGCAGTCAGCATCGACTCAGGCGGAAAGAAGTACATAGACGGTGCCTGTGCGCTGACCGACAACGACGGTGACGTCGTATTTTCCACCTTCGACACGCGCGACCTCGACCAGTCGCAGCCACAGATGAATTGCGGCACCCACACCATCACGGGTGGCACCGCAAATATGCGGGAATCACGGGACGCAAGCCATTCGCGTGCAACCCGATGGAGACACCCGCAGGCCACCCGCCCGGCTCATTTGCGATTGATATCCCACACAACACGAGCTGGGAGATCAAGTAAGAACCTGTTCCGACAGGGCGGCCAGGCGGCCAGCTCCTGCGGCCGTCCGCTTTCGGATTGGCTTAGCCGCCCTGTCTGCGTTGCAACTCACCTTCGAATTCTGAAGGATGCGTCTTATGGCCGCACGGTGAAGCGGCTGATCCCCGGCTCCCGCAGCTTCTCCGCCAGATCCGCGAATTCGCACAGCAGCCTGCGGGTCTGCCGGGGATCGATGATCTCCTCCACCCAGAAGGCTTCCGCGGTGCGGAGAGGAGAGCGCAGCTTCTGCAGGCGTGCCTCGATCTCCTCCATCTTCACCGCGCGGTCCTCGGCGGCGTCGAGCTCAGCGCGGTAGGCCGCCTCGATGCCCCCCTCCAGCGGCAGCGAGCCCCAGCGGGCGGAAGGCCAAGCATAGCGCAGCGAGAAGCGCCCCGCCGGCTGGTGCACCACGCCGGCGACGCCGAAGGCGTTGCGGACGATGATGGTGCACCAGGGGACGGTGGACTGGTTCACCGCCGCCATGGCGCGCACGCCCCAGCGGATGGTCGCGGCCTTCTCCGCCTCCAGCCCGATCATGAAGCCCGGGCAGTCCATCAGATAGACGACCGGCAGGTGGAAGGTCTCGGCCAGGTCCACGAAGCGTATCACCTTGGCGCAGGCATCCGCGGTCCAGGAGCCGGCATAGTAGAAGGGATCCCCCGCCATCACCGCCACCGGCAGCCCGTTCAGTCGCGCGAGGCCGGTGATGACGGAGCGGCCGAAATGCCGGCCTATCTCGAAGAAGCTGCCCCGGTCCACCACGCTCTCGATGATCGGGCGCATCCGGTAGGGCTTGCGGACGTCGCGTGGGATGACGGAGAGCAGCGACTCATCGGCCCGCCCCGGATCGTCCTCGCATTCTGTCCGCGCCGGCAATTCGAAAACCGAAGCGGGGAGGTAGGAGAGGAAGCGCCGGGCTGCCTCGAAGGCTTCCTCCTCCGTGTCCACGGCGTGATCCACGGCGCCGCTTCGGGTCTGGATCTCCCAGCCGCCGAGTTCCTGCTTGGACAGCTCCTGGCCGAGCCGCGCGACCACCGGCGGCCCGGCCACGAACATGGCCGAGGTCTCCTTGGTCATCACGGAGAAATGGCTCGCCGCCAGCCGCGCCGCGCCCAGCCCGGCGACCGAGCCGAGCCCGAGCGCCACCACCGGCACGCGGGAAAGGTTGTCGCAGGTATGGTGATACAGCCAGGTCCCGCCCACGCCGCCGGGCAGGTTGGCCCGCCCTGTGGTCTCGATGGTCTTGACCGAGCCGCCGCCGCCGGAGCCCTCGATGATGCGGATGATTGGCAGGCGGAGATCGGCCGCCATGCGCTCCGCCATGATCGGCTTTTCGCGGATGGTGGCGTCGGCACTGCCACCGCGGACGGTGAAGTCGTCGCCCACGACGACGACCGGGCGGCCGTCCAGCAGGCCGCGGCCCATGACGCAATTGGAGGGGGTGAAGGATGTCAGGTTCCCCTGCGCGTCGTAATGCGCCCGGCCGGCAATCGCCCCGACCTCATGGAAACTGCCGGCATCCAGCAGCCGGTCGATCCTCTCCCGCACCGTGAGCCGCCCGCCCTCATGCTGCCGCCGGACCTTGTCCGGTCCGCCCATGGCGTGGGCCAGCGCCTCCCGCTGGCGCAATTCGTCAAGCTCGGGCTGCCAACTCATGCCGTGCCGGTCCTCTCTCTCATTGGGGAGGGCAAGTTCAGCACGCGGGAATGCAAGGCGATAGTCACCCGCAGCCGCGGCGGACGCCGCTGAGCTCAGATCCAGAATTAGAAATACCGAGTAACAGAGTGGTTTTCATGAAGCGCCCGGTCTGCCGGTCGCCTTCGTCGGGGGGGTGCCAAAGCAGTGTCGGGATGGGCGGTCCCGACTCCCTCGGGAACCGGTCCCGTCTTGGAATGTTCAACCTCGGTCAGCATGCGACCGCATGGCGAACAAGATGCATCGCCAACGCATCGTTTGGCCCGCCATGGCATGCCGTCACGGTGGGGGGAGCGCGCTCCGATGTGCGGGCGAACAAGCCATCCAACTGATGTCGAGCAATTACGGCCACCTGGATCGGCGCGAAGGCGACCGCCGGTCGGACAACCGCGGATCGGACATCCCGGCAAGGGAGAAGGCCGATGACTGAGCGCCTGACCAAGACCGCGACACGCAACATCTTCTACGGGGGCTCGGCCTTCTTCCTCATCGCCTTCGTGGCCCTGACGATACACACCCATTTCTACATGAACAGGACCAGCGCCCCGGTCACGGCGATGAGCGAGAGCGTGGTGCGCGGAAAGGAGATCTGGGAGCGCAACTCCTGCATCAACTGCCACACGCTGCTGGGCGAGGGCGCCTATTTCGCGCCGGAACTCGGCAATGTCTGGAAGCGCTGGGGCGGCGATACGGACCCGGAGGGCGCGCGTGCGACCTTCGCCGCCTGGATGGCCTCGCAGCCCAGCGGCGTCGAAGGCCGGCGGCAGATGCCGCAATTCCACTTGAGCGACCAGGAGGTGAGCGACCTCGCCGACTTCCTGGAATTCGTCAGCAAGATCAACACCCAGGGCTGGCCGCCCACGCCGGCGGGCTAAGGGGGAAGGACGACATCATGAAATACGCAAGCCAGAAGGTGGCCTACATCTATTTTCTGGGTGCGCTGGGTCTGTTCGCGGTGCAGATCCTGTTCGGCCTGCTCGCGGGGACAGTCTACGTCGCGCCGAATTTCCTGGCCGAACTGGTGCCCTTCAACATCCTGCGCATGATCCATACCAATGCGCTGATCGTGTGGCTGCTGATGGGCTTCTTCGGCGCAACCTATTACCTGATCCCGGAGGAGGCGGAGCGCCAGATCGAAAGTCCTCTGCTGGCCTACATCCAGTTCGCGTTGCTGCTCGGCGGAGCGCTCGCCGCAGTGGTCGGCTATCTCTTCGGTGTCCACAATGGCCGGGAGTTCCTGGAGCAGCCGCTCTGGGTCAAGTGGGACATCGTCGTCGTCGCGCTGATCTTCCTCTACAACGTCTCGATGACGGTGCTGAAGGGGCGGCGCACCGCGATCACCAGCGTGCTGTTGCTGGGCCTCTGGGGCATTGCCTTCTTCTGGCTCTTCGCCATCTGGAACCCGTCCAATATCGCAGTCGACAAGCTGTACTGGTGGTGGGTGGTCCACATCTGGGTGGAAGGCGTGTGGGAACTGGTCATGGCCTCCATCCTCGCCTTCCTGGTCATCAAGATGACCGGGGTGGACCGCGAGGTGGTGGAGAAGTGGCTCTATGCCATCGTCGGTCTGGCGCTGTTCTCCGGCCTGCTCGGCACCGGGCACCACTACTTCTGGATCGGCGCGCCGGGCTACTGGCAGTGGGTGGGCAGCATCTTCTCGGTCTTCGAGATCGCGCCCTTCTTTGCCATGCTGATCTTCTGCTTCACCATGGTCTGGCGCGGCCGGCGCGACCATCCGAACAAGGCCGCCATGCTGTGGTCGCTCGGCTGCACCGTGACCGCCTTCTTCGGGGCAGGCGTCTGGGGCTTCCTGCATACCTTGTCTTTCATCAACTACTACAGCCACGGCACGCAGATCACCGCGGCGCACGGCCACCTGGCCTTCTACGGCGCCTATGTGATGATCAACCTGGCGATGATCACCTACGCCATGCCCTATCTGCGCGGCCGCCATCCCTATAACCAGGTGCTCAATATGTGGAGCTTCTGGCTGATGACTTCGGGCGTGGTCTTCATGACCGTCACCCTGACCTTTGGCGGGGTCGTGCAGGTGCACCTGCAGCGGGTGATGGGCCTGCAGTACATGGAGGTGCAGGACCAGATCGGGCTGTTCTACTGGATGCGCCTCGGTGCCGGCTGCGTCGTGGCGGTCGCCGTCCTCGTGTATCTCTATGCCATCCTCGGTCCGGCGCGAGAGGACCGCCCGGCGCATCTCGAGGCGGCCCCGATGCCGCAGCCGGCCGAGTGAGGAGAGAAACCCCCGTGGGTCTTTCCACGGCCGGGAACAGATGGGAGACGGCGCCCGGCCCTTCGGGCGCCATGCCGCCGGAGGTTCCCTACTACGCCCCGATCGGCGACGAGTGCATCCTGTTCGAGCACGCCTCCCGCAACCGCCTGCCGCTGCTACTGAAGGGGCCAACCGGCTGCGGCAAGACCCGCTTCGTCGCACATATGGCGGCCCGCCTCGGCCGGCCGCTCTACACCGTCTCCTGCCACGACGACCTGACGGCGGCGGACCTGACCGGGCGCCATCTGCTCAAGGGCGGCGACACGGTCTGGGTGGACGGGCCGCTGACCCGGGCGGTGCGGGAGGGCGCCATCTGCTACCTCGACGAGGTGGTGGAGGCGCGCAAGGACGTCACCGTGGTCCTGCACCCGCTGACCGACGACCGCCGCATCCTGCCGCTGGAGCGCACCGGCGAGCTGCTGGAGGCGCCGCCCGGCTTCATGCTGGTCGTCTCCTACAACCCCGGCTACCAGAACGTGCTGAAGGGGCTGAAGCCGAGCACGCGGCAGCGCTTCCTGGCCATCGAGTTCGGCTTTCCGCCGGCGGAGGTCGAGGCCGAGATCGTGGCGCAGGAGAGCGGCTTGCCGCGCGAGCGCTGCCTGCCGCTGGTGCGGCTGGCCAAGGCGCTGCGCGAGTTGAAGGGGCAGGACCTGGAGGAGGGGGTCTCGACCCGCCTGCTGGTCTACTGCGCCAGCCTGATCGCCAGCGGCATGAAGCCGGTGCAGGCGATCCGCGCGGCGATGATCGAGCCGCTGACCGACGAGCCCGACGTGAAGCAGGCCCTGCTGCGCGTCGTGGACATCACCCTCGGCTGATTGCGCTGCCCATGACCTCCTGGATCTTCGAGCCCGAGGAGACGATCGGCCGGCAATGGCACCGCCTGGTCGGCGGCGCCAGTTCCTGGCCGCACCACCCGCAGGCGGCGGTGCGGCTGGATGCGGTGCGCGGCCGTCTTGGCGTGATGTTCCGCGCGCTCGGCGGGGCAGGGGCGGTGCACATCGCCGCGGCGGGGGCGGAGGTCTCGCGACATCGCCTCGGGCTGCGGGCGCGGCTCGGCCTCGGCGCGGCGGAGCGGCTGGAGATGCCGCGCTTCGACGGGGCGGTGCTGCAGCTTCCGCCTGTCCTCGACCTGCTGCCGCAGCAGGAGGAGAACGAGGCGCTGTATGAATGGCTCGCCGCCTGGTTCGCCCTGGCGGAGGCGCCCGGCCCGGTTCCCGCCGATCCCCTGCAGGCCGATGTCGCGCGGCTGCGGGAGGCGCGGGCGCATACGGCGCGGCTGCTCGCGGCATTGCCGGGGCTGCGGCCGGTCCATGCGCGCCTGTCCGCGGCGCTGCGGTCCTTGCGCCCGCGCCGTTCCCTGCCCGGCGAGGAGGCGGCGGTCGAGGCGGCGGTGCTCGCCGCGCTCGGCGATGCCGAGGCGGTGGCGCAGCCCGGTGTCGCGGCCCTGCTCGATCCCGGCGTGCCGCTGGAGTCCTTCCGCGCCGGGCGACGCTACCGGCCCTTCCTGCCCGTGCCGCTCTGGGGTGAGGTGACCACCGCACCGCCAGGCCAGGAGCTGCAGACGGAGGAGCCGGAAGCCGGCGGTCATTCGGCGGCCGAAGCCGATCCCCGGCGGCGGCGCGCCCGGCGCCGCGATGATGACCAGGCTCGCCGCCGCGACCCGCTGATCCTCAACCGCTTCGAGACGATTCTCGGCCTGGCCGAGATGGCGAACCTCGCCCGCGCCATTGAGGACGATGACGAGGAGAACGCCCGCAAGGCCGCCGAGGATCTCGACGAGATCGGCCTTGCGAAACAGGAGCGCCCGGCGGCGACGCGCCTGAAGCTGGAGCTGGACCTGCCCGCCGGGGCGGTCGCGACGGATCCCCTGCCGGCCGAAACCCTGACCTATCCCGAATGGGACTACACGCGCCGCACCTATCATCCGAACCATTGCCGGGTGATCGCCGAGCCCGCCGCCACCGAAGGCGAGGACTGGACGCCCGACGAGGCGGCACGCCGCCGCATCCGCCGCGTGCGCCGGCAATTCGAGGCCCTGCGCCCGCGCCGCCAGATCCTGCGCGGCCAGCCGGATGGGGAGGAACTGGATCTCTCCGCCCTGGTCCGCTCGCTCGCCGATCGCCGCGCTGGCGCCCAGGGCAGTGAGCGTGTGTTCAGTGCCGCGCGCATGGTGCAGCGCGATCTCTCGGTCGCGGTGCTGGTGGATGTCTCGCTCTCGACCGACAGTTGGGCCGAGGACCGGCGGGTGCTGGAGGTGGAGAAGGAGGCGCTGCTGTCGCTGAGCGCCGGCCTGGAGGCCTGTGGCGACGAGCACGCGGTCTTCGCCTTCACCTCGCGCCGGCGCCAGTCGGTCTGGGTGCGCACGGTGAAGGATTTCGAGGAGCGGCTGGACGCTTGCGCCATCCGTCGCATCCAGGCATTGCAGCCGGGCCACTACACCAGAATGGGCGCCGCGGTGCGGCATGTTGCAAAGCGCCTTGCCGACCGGCCACACGGCCACCGGCTGCTGCTGCTGCTGACCGATGGCAAGCCGAACGATGCGGACCACTATGAAGGCCGCTATGCGGTGGTGGACACGCGCATGGCGATCCGCGAGGCAAGGCGCGCCGGGATGAAGGTGTTCGGCATCACCGTCGACCGCGAGGCGCGCGACTACTTTCCCTACCTCTTCGGGCCGGGCGCCTATGCGATCTTTCCGCATGTCGGCCGCTTTCCGGCGGCCCTTCCTGCGATCTACCGACAGGTTACCGCTTGACACGGCACCAATACGGATTACGGCCCTGGCTTTGCATTTCGCGGCGTGTGGCAACCCGTAGTGGGTTTCGGGCTTAGGGCCGATACGACCGTGGCCCCACTGCGGGACCGAGCGATGTGTGGCTAACCGTAATGGAGGAGAGACGATGCCCATGACCCGATCCGGCCTGCTGTTCGCCGCACCCCTCCTTGCCTTCATGGCGGCGTCTTCCGCTCGCGCCCAGGATGCCGAGGCCGGAAAACGGGTCTTCAACCAGTGCCGCGCCTGCCACACCATTGACGCCGGTGGACGCAATGGCGTCGGGCCGAACCTGCATGGCATCGTCGGGCGCAAGGCGGCCTCGGTGCAGGGGTTCAACTATTCCCCCGCAATGAAGAAGAAGAGCGAGGAGGGCTGGACCTGGACCGAGGACAATCTGCGGACCTACCTTACCAACCCTAAGGAAGCCGTGCCTGGTAACCGGATGGCCTTTCCGGGGCTGCGCAACGAGAAGCAGCTCAACGATCTTATCGCCTATCTGAAATCCGAGAGCTGAAGCGGCGGAGGCCTGGAGGCAGGCGCATGGCGGGCTCAGCCGTGCCTGGCCTGGCCGGAGATCCGCTCCAGTTGGGCGTAGCGTGCGATCGCGCGCTCTGCGAGCGTCTGCGCTTTCCGCACGCCGGCCTCGTCCTTCGTGGACTCGGCGATGCCCATATATTGCTCGAGGGCAAATTCGGCCAGGCGCAGCACGGCCTGCCAGCGATCCTGTGCCGCCAATGCGGGCGACCTAACTGGCGGATGCGGCCCGGCGGCCGGCATCGGCATGCCGTCGGCCGCAAGCTCCTCACCCATCCTATCAGACTCCTCCGCCAGCCGGCGAAGGAGAGAAGCATCCTCCGCCCGGCCCATCGCAGCGCGTTCGTCGGCCAAGTCCCGAAGCCCCGCAGCAAGCTCCCGCTCCATCCGATGCGGATCAACGTGGGCATCGGCCTGCGGTGCCTGCGAGTCCATCGCCAAGGTGGTGCGCCGTCCGGCGTGGTAGGCGCGCCGGCGCTCGCGGCGCAGGAGCCAGGCGTGCGAGAGTTCTTCCTGCGCCATCCTTTCGGCCGCCTGCACGACGTCCGGATCCTCGGCCTGGGCTGCGACATAGGACCAGAAGGCGAAGGCGCTTTCTTCGTTTCGCACTGCCATTGACAGGGCGCGATAGGTCGTCGCCAGGCGGGAGGAGCCGATCTCCGCCGCGGCCTCCTCGTCGAAGGTTTCCGGCGGTCTCCAGCGTCGCCTGGCGAGTTGCGGAACCGTACCGGTCCACTGCCGAGACCACTGGTCCACGCTGGCGACATGGCCCTTCTCCATCTCGGCGAGCTGCGCGAAGATGGCGGCGACCTCTGAATTGCCGAGGCAGCGCATCCGTTCGGCGAGTTCCGCGTAGCGGGTAGCCGATTCCTGCTCCATTCCATGCGCGATGGCGAATAGCTCGTCCAAGGAGCGGATGGCTTCGGGAGGCTCCGCTTTCAACTTCGGCATGGCTCCCCTCCTGGGCTGCATGGTCGTGCGACGCAAGGCTCCGGCCGCAGCGCATCATGAAATAGCACTCGCAAGTTTGACGTGCATCAAGGTGGCGATCGCTCCCTACCGGTAATGTTGCTCTGTAAGGTGAACAACAAGTGGTACGGCAGGCTCGGCATCCGGGCCCTGGCTGGCCTGTGGCGTAGGTGAAGCGATACCGTGCCGTCCTTCCAGCTGAGTGACTCCCGGGGTATCGCCGCATGCTGTTCGGCGCAGCGCATGAACGAAGCGCCGAGCCGGGGCTCTCGGCTGCGAATCCGCCTGGGAACACGGGCGTGGCGAGATGCGCTGCTGGCATTGTGCTGCTTGCTGGGTGCACTCTGCCTCTCACCACCAGCGAAGGCGGCAGCGCAGATTGGTGAATTCCTGTCGCAGGTGCAACCGGCAGAGTTCTTCCCCGGTGCTGACCGCATCGGCCAGCCGCAGGGCAACCCACCCATCGCACCGGCCTTCGCCGGTGACCGCCTGCTCGGCTATGTGTATCTCACGACAGACGTCACGAATGCCACCGGCTATTCCGGCAAGCCGATCCGCATCCTGGTGGGCATCGATACGAAGGGCGTGATCCGCGGCCTGAAGATCGTCGAGCACCATGAGCCGATCGTGCTGATCGGCATACCCGAACGGCGCATCGTCGCTGCGGTCAACAAGCTGGTCGGCACGGATATGGTGCCAATTGCCAGTGGCGCCGAACGTCCGCCGCAGGTGGATATCGTGAGCGGCGCGACTGTCACGGTGCTGGTCATCGGCGATAGCGTGGTGCGCTCGGCGGTGCAGCTGATCCGCAGCGGCCGCATCGCCGCCGGCTCCTCGGGAGCCGTCCGGTCCGCGATGGTGCCGCCGGTGACGAAAACCATCGAATCCGGCACCGGCGAGATCCGCGACTGGGAAAGCCTGCTGGGCGATGGTTCCGTCCGCCGGCTGCACCTCACCATCGGTGAAGTCAACGACGCCTTCGCGCGCTCCGGCAATGCGGAGGCGGCCGCCAATCCCGAGCCGGGCGACCGGGATGAGACCTTCATCGATCTCTATGTCGCGCCCGTCACCATACCCACCGTTGGCCGAAGCCTTCTCGGCGACCAGGCGTATGAGCAGTTGCGTCAGCGCCTTACGCCGGGGCAGCAGGCCATCGTCGTGGCGGGGAACGGGATTTATTCCTTCAAGGGCTCCGGCTATGTCCGGGGTGGCATCTTCGACCGGATTGAGCTGCTGCAGGACGGCCGCAGCACCCGTTTCCGCGACCGGAACCATACGCGCCTCGGCGACCTGGCTGCCGCTGGCGCGCCGCAGCTTTCCGAGATCGCTCTGTTCACTATGCCGCCGGACTTCGCGCTCGACCTGACCGAGCCCTGGTCGCTGCAACTCCTCGTCCAGCGCTCAGTCGGAGCGCGGGAAAAGGCCTTCCTGTCCTTTGACCTGAACTACACCACACCCGAGAAATACATCCGGCGCGAGCAGCAGGCGGTGACGATCAGCACGCCGGCCGGCACGCAGCAGGAAGCCGTAGCGCAGGCGGCACCGCAGGAAGCTCCTCCGTCGGCTGGGGCGCTGGAGGAGCCGCTCTGGCAGCGGATCTGGAGGGGTAAGCCGGTCGAGATCGGCGTCACCGTCCTCGCCCTCCTCGTCCTCACCGGCATCTTCTTCTTCCAGGACGCGCTGGTGCGCCGGCCGCGCCTCTATATTTGGGTCCGCCGCGCCTTCCTGGTCTGGACCCTGGTTTGGCTAGGCTGGTACGCGGGCGCACAGCTTTCGGTCGTGAACGTGCTGACCTTCAGCAATTCGCTGGTGACGGGGTTCAGCTGGGAATATTTCCTGACCGCGCCACTGATCTTCATCCTCTGGTGCGCGGTGGCGGCGGCGCTGCTGTTCTGGGCACGCGGTGCCTTCTGCGGCTGGCTCTGCCCCTATGGTGCGCTGCAGGAGCTGACCAACATCGTCGCGCGGAAGCTCAAGGTGCCGCAGATCACGGTACCCTGGGGACTGCAGGAGAGGCTCTGGCCGATCAAGTACATCATCTTTCTCGGCTTGTTCGGGCTCTCGCTCTACTCGGTTGGGATGGCGGAGACCTATGCGGAGGTCGAGCCCTTCAAGACGGCGATCATCCTGAAGTTCATCCGCGACTGGCCCTTCGTGCTCTATGCCGCGGGGCTGATTGTGGCGAACCTGTTTATCGAACGGTTCTTCTGCCGCTATCTCTGCCCGCTCGGCGCCGCGCTTGCCATCCCGGCGCGCATCCGCATGTTCGAATGGCTGAAGCGCTGGCCGGAATGCGGCTCGCCCTGCCAGCGCTGCGCGCGGGAATGCCCGGTGCAGTGCATCCATCCCGAGGGCAACATCAATCCGAACGAATGCATCTACTGCATGCATTGCCAGGAATTGTACCGCGACGACTACCGCTGCCCGCACAACATCCAGGTGCGGCTGAAGCGGGAGCGGCGGGAGGCCTGGTCGTCGCCCGCGCCGGGCAAGGGGCCGGCGAAGCCGGTCATCACCCGGAACGGGAAATCGGTCGAAGCGGCGCCGCCACCGGCGCCGGCCAGCGGTGCCGGCACGAGCACCTGAGTGAGCAAGAGGGGATCATGTCTCAGCAGGATGGGAACAACGGGGTCGGCCGGCGCAAGGTGCTCGGCACAGCCGCGGCGGCGGGAGCCGGTGGGCTCGCCGCGGGGATAGGAATCGCTCAGATCGGCGACTCCGTGGTGCCGGAAGCGCATGCCCAGGCGCAACGGCAGCAGCAGCAGTCACAGCGCCAGGGGCCGAATCGGGCCGAGGTGAAACCCGGCGAGCTGGATGAATACTATGTCTTCTTCTCCAGCGGGCAGAGCGGCGAGGTTCGCATCTACGGGCTGCCCTCGATGCGTGAGTTGATGCGCGTGCCGGTCTTCAACCGGGACAGCGCCACCGGCTGGGGCCAGACGAACGAGAGCCTGAAAGTGCTGACGGAGGGCCTGGCGCCGGAGACACGCGAGTTCCTGGCAAAGCGCGGCAAGGTGACCTACGACGTCGGCGACCTGCACCATCCGCACATGTCCTTCACGGACGGCACCTATGACGGTCGCTACATATTCGTAAACGACAAGGCCAACACGCGCGTCGGCCGCATCCGCTGCGACGTTATGAAGTGCGACAAGATCATCGAGCTGCCGAACCAGAACACCGTCCACGGCATGCGGGTGCAGCGCCACCCGCGGACCGGCTATGTCTTCTGCAATGGCGAGTACGAGGTGCCAATCCCGAACGATGGCCGTGACCTCGACAAGCCGGAAAACTATCGCTCCATCTTCTCCGCCGTGGACGGTGACACGATGCAGGTCGCCTGGCAGGTGATCGTGGACGGCAACCTCGACAACACCGAGGCGGATTACCAGGGAAAGTACGCCTTCTCCACCTGTTACAACTCGGAACACGGCGTCAATCTCGCCAGCATGATGGCGGCGGAGCAGGACTGGGTCGTCATCTTCAACATCAAGCGCATCGAGGAGGCGGTGAAGCGCGGCGACTTCCAGCGCATCGGTGGCGTGCCGGTCCTGGATGGCCGCCACGGCTCACCCTATACGCGCTACGTCCCAGTGGCGAACAGCCCGCACGGCATCAACGCCGCCCCCGATGGAATCCATGTGGTGGCCAATGGCAAATTGTCGCCGACCGTCACCGTCTTCGACGTGCGCAAGTTCGACGACCTGTTCGACGACAAGATCAAGCCGCGCGATGTGGTAGTGGCGGAGCCGGAACTCGGCCTCGGGCCACTCCACACCGCCTTTGACGGGAGGGGTAACGCCTACACGACACTGTTCATCGACAGCCAGGTCTGCAAGTGGAACATCGAAGCCGCGAAGCGGGCCTTCCGGGGCGAGAAGGTGAACTACATCGTCCAGAAGCTCGATGTCCATTACCAGCCGGGCCACAACCACTCCTCCATGGGCGAAACCAAGGAGGCGGACGGCCGGTGGCTCCTGTCGCTCAACAAGTTCTCGAAGGATCGCTACCTCAATGTCGGTCCGCTGAAGCCCGAGAACGACCAGCTCATCGACATTTCCGGCGACCGCATGGTCCTGGTGCATGACGGCCCCAGCTATGCGGAGCCGCATGACGCACTGATCGTCCATCGCTCCAAGGTCAACCCGATCAGCATCTGGAAGCGCGACGACCCCTTCTTCGAAGAGGCTCGGAAGCGAGCGGAGGCGGACGGGGTGAAGCTGGAGGAGGACAACAAGGTCATCCGCGACGGCGATAAAGTGCGAGTCTACATGACATCCTCCGCACCGCAATACGGGCTGGAGGAGTTCACGGTGAAGCAGGGCGATGAGGTTACGGTCCACGTCACTAATATCGATGAGGTCGAGGACCTCACACACGGCTTCTGCATCATCAATTACAATATCAATATGGAGGTGGCGCCGCAGGCGACCGCCTCAGTGACCTTCACGGCCGACCGGCCGGGGGTGCACTGGTATTTCTGCACCTGGTTCTGCCACGCGATGCACATGGAGATGCGGGGACGGATGCTCGTCGAACCGAGGAACGTCTGAACGGAGTATCCGTGGTGCGACGCCGGATGCGGATCTCAGGGTTGGCGGCGGCGATCTTCGCCGCCGCGGGTCCGTTGCTGCCTACCGCCTTGGCGCGCACCGTGGCGCCGGGGGAGGAGGTGCAGGTGGCAGTCGAGGCCGCGGCGCCGGGCGAGGTGGTGGAGTTGCTGCCGGGCCTGCACCGCGGCCCGGTGCTGCTCGACCGCCCTGTCACCCTTGCTGGGCACGATGGCGCGGTGCTGGAGTCACCGGGGCGCGGCAGCGTCGTCACCGTCACGGCGGAGGGCGCAGCGGTGCGTGGACTTACGCTGCGCGGCTCGGGCTCCAACCTCGACGCCATGGACAGCGGCGTGCTGCTGCACCAGTCCGCCAAAGGCGCCGTGGTGGAAGGCAACCGGATGGAGGGCAACCTCTTCGGCGTCTATATCCACGGCGCCGAGGGGGCCATGGTGCGCGGCAACACCATCCTCGGCCGGCAGGGCGGGCGAATGTCGGAGCACGGCAATGGAGTCACCGTCTGGAACGCGCCGGGGGCGAAGGTGCTCGACAACGATATCCGCTACGGCCGCGACGGCATCTTCACCGTCGCCAGCCGGCAGAACACATTTTCCGGCAATCGCTTTCGCGACCTGCGCTTTGCTGTGCACTACATGTACACCAACCAGAGCGAGGTCAGCGGCAACGTCTCGGTCGGCAATCATGTCGGCTATGCGATCATGTATTCGCAGCGGCTCGTCATCCGCTCCAACCTCTCCTATGGCGACCGTGACCACGGCTTCCTGTTCAACTATGCCAATGGCGCGTCGGTAACCGGCAACGTCGTGCTGGGCCGGGTCATCACCTCTGGCCGCACGATGTCAGCCGGGGCGGAGGACAGCGCCCATGCCGCCCTACTCGCCGGCGGAGGGCTCTCTGCACAGCCGGCGGAAAGACGGACCGGGCCAGAGAAATGCGTCTTCATCTACAACGCCAACAACAACCGCTTCCGTGACAATTGGTTCGAGAATTGCGGCATCGGCGTGCACTTCACGGCCGGATCGGAGGGGAACGAGATCACAGGCAATGCCTTCATTAACAACCGGAACCAGGTGAAATATGTCGGCACCCGGTCGCTCGACTGGTCGCGCGACGGGCGCGGCAACTACTGGAGCGATAATCCGGGCTTCGATCTGAACCACGACGGCATCGCCGATACCACCTACCGGCCGAACGATCTGGTTGACCGCGTTCTCTGGACCGCGCCACGGGCCAAGCTGCTGATCAACAGCCCCGCCGTGCAGGTGATCCGCTGGGCGCAGTCGCAATTCCCGGCCCTGCTGCCGGGTGGCGTGGTGGACAGCCATCCACTGATCGCGCCGCCGCCACGCCCCGCCGCGGCGGATCGGAGGGCGCCATGACTGCGACGATCCATCTGTCCGGTGTCGGTAAGCGCTATGGCGCGGTGGAGGCCGTGCGTGACGTGTCCTTCACCCTACCGGCCGGGCAGTCCATTGCTCTGGTCGGCCACAACGGCGCAGGCAAGACGACGCTCATCAAGCTCATGCTTGGCCTCATCCGCCCGAGTTCCGGTAGCATCCGCGTCCTCGGTGAGGATCCGTCCGCCGGCGCCTTCGCCGCGCGCCGCCGCCTGAGCTACCTGCCGGAGAACGTTTCCTTCGACGCGGCCCTGACCGGGCGCGAGACGCTCGTCTTCTATGCGCGGCTGAAGCGGGAGCCGCCGACCAGGGCGGTGGCGCTGCTCGACCGCGTTGGCCTTGGCGCGGCGGCCTCGCGGCGAGTCGGCACCTACTCTAAGGGCATGCGCCAGCGGCTCGGCCTGGCGCAGGCGCTGCTGGGCGAGCCGCAGGTGCTGCTGCTGGATGAGCCGACGACCGGCCTCGACCCGCAGCTTCGCCAGGATTTCTACGACATCGTCGGCGAGCTGCGCGACCGCGGCGCCACCGTCCTCCTCTCCTCCCACGCCCTGACCGAGTTGGAGGGCCGTGCAGAGCGTGTGCTCATCATGGATCGCGGCAGCCTCGTCGCGGACGGCTCGATCGAGGAGTTGCGGCGCCTCGCGCGGCTGCCCGTGCGGCTGCGCATCACCTCCGGCAACGGCGCCTTCCCGGACCAGCCGCCCAACTGGCTTGGCCCCGGCGAGGAGTGGCGGCGGCTCGACAGCGGCCGCATCGCCGAGATCGCCTGCGCCGGGGAGGCCAAGATGGACCTGCTGCGGCGCATCACCGAGAGCGGCGGCAGTATTGCCGATCTCGACATCATCCCGCCCACGCTGGATGAACTCTACGCGCATTTCCTGCGCAGCCAGGAGAAGCCGGCATGAGGAACGTCCTCGTCACCGCTGGCCGGGAGATCCGGGCCGGCTTGCGGAACCGCTGGGTGCTGGCGACAACGCTGCTGCTCGCCGCCCTGGCGCTGACGCTCTCCTTCCTCGGCAGCGCGCCCACGGGCACGGTCGGAGTCGGCGCGCTGGACGTGGTCGTGGTGAGCCTGTCCAGCCTCACCATCTTCCTCGTGCCGCTGATCGCCCTGCTCATCTCCCATGATGCCATCGTGGGAGAGATGGAGCGGGGGACGATGCTGCTGCTGCTGAGTTATCCGGTGGCGCGCTGGCAGGTGCTGCTGGGGAAATTCCTCGGCCATTTCGCGATCCTCTGCATCGCCACCCTGCTCGGCTATGGTGCGGCGGCGGTGGCGCTGCTCGCCATGGGCACGGTGGCCACGGCCGGAAGCTGGGCCGCCTTCGGGGCGCTGATTGGCTCCTCGGCGCTGCTGGGTGCGGTCTTCATCGCGCTCGGCTATCTGGTCAGTGCGCTGGTGCGGGACCGGGGCACGGCAGCGGGCGCGGCGATCGGCCTCTGGCTGCTGCTGGTGCTGATCTATGACATGGCCCTGCTCGGCCTGCTGGTGCTCGACCAGGGGCGAAGCATCGGCGGCAGCGCGCTGGATGCGCTGCTGCTGCTCAACCCGGCAGATGTCTATCGCCTGTTCAACCTGACCGGCTTCGACAATGTCAGCATGTTCTCGGGCATGGCCGGGCTTTCGGCCAGCGCGGCGCTCAGCCCGCCGCTGCTGCTGGCTGTGTTGCTGGCCTGGGTGCTTGTCCCGCTGGCGGCGGCGGCCGCGGCCTTCACCCGAAGGGAGCTATGAGAACACGCCGCGGAGTCGTCCTGGCGGCCATCGGCTTCGCCCTGGCGCTTGGCGCCTGCGACGACAAGCAGGAAGCGGCGGCGCCACCCCCGCCGCAGGCGCTCACCGCGAGCGCCATCGGCCATTACTGCGGCATGAACGTCCTGGAGCATCCAGGGCCGAAGGGGCAGATCCTGCTGGAGAGCCGGCTCGATCCGGTCTGGTTCTCCTCCGCCCGCGACACCCTGGCCTTTACCATGCTGGCGGAGGAGCCGAAGGACATCCGTGCCATCTATGTCTCCGACATGGCCCGCGCGCCGAGTTGGGAGAATCCCGGGGCGGAGAATTGGGTGGATGCGCGCCGCGCCTTCTACGTCATCGGCAGCGACCGCCAGGGCGGCATGGGCGCGCCGGAAGCCGTGCCCTTCTCCGACCGCGCCGCCGCCGAGCGCCTTGTCGCCGAGCATGGCGGCCGCATCGTGACCTTCGGCGAAATGCCGCGCCGCTATGTGTTGGAGGCGCCACCGGACGATCCGGCCGCGACCTCACACGCGCATGGGGGTGGGGAGTGATGCCCGGCCTCCTCACTCGCCGGCGGATCATCACCATTGCCGGCGCCGCTGCCGGCTTCTGCCTTCCTGGTCCCGGCCGGCAAGCGGGGGCCGGGACCGGCGCCCTGGTGGAGTGGCAGGGCACGGTGCTCGGCGCGGTCGGCACGATCCGGCTGCACCATCCCGACCGCGCGGAGGCCAGTCGCCTGATCGGCCTCGCCCTCGCCGAGGCGCGGCGGTTGGAGGAGGTCTTCAGCCTCTACCGTCCGGACTCGGCATTGGTTGCGCTCAACCGCCACGGGGCGCTGGAGGCGCCGCCCGCCGATCTGGTCCGGCTGCTGCAGGTGAGTCTCGATTTCGCCGAGCTGACCGGCGGCGCCTTCGACCCGACCATCCAGCCGCTCTGGCGCCTGCTCTATGAGCATTTCCAGCAGCCCGGGGCGGATCCGGCGGGGCCGCCCGCCGCTGCCATGGAAGCCGCCCTGCAGCGGGTCGGCCGCCAGCATCTCCGTCTCAACCGCGACCGCATCGTGCTGGCGAAGCGCGGCATGGCGGTTACGCTGAACGGCATTGCCCAGGGCTACATCACCGATCGCGTCACCGAATTGCTGCGCGCCGAGGGCATCACCCAAACCATCGTGGATCTGGGGGAGGTTCGCGTCCTCGGCACCCGGCCGGACGGGCATCCCTGGCGGGTGGGGCTGGACGATCCCGACGCGCCGGGGCGGCTATGGAAGACGCTGGATCTCGTGGACCAGGCCGTCGCGACCTCCGGCAGCTACGGGCTGGTCTTCGGCCCGACCGGGCGCTTCAACCACATCCTCGACCCTCGTACCGGGACGAGCGCGCATTTCTACCGCAGCCTTTCGGTCGTGGCGCCGGATGCGGCCACAGCCGATGCGCTCTCCACCGCCTTCACCCTGATGCCGGAACCGGCCATGGAGGCGGTGCTGGCACGCCGGCCGGACATCGCTGTGCACCTGATCCGCGCGGATGGGAGCACGGCACTGCGGCAGGCCGCGTGATCGGCTCAGGTCGGGCGTATGCTCTGGATCTTCTCAAGCTGCCGCTTCAGCACGGGCAGCATCCTCCCCGCCCATTGCCTGAGCTGGGTGTTGTCGCCGGCCTCGGCGTAGTTGCGGAACATGTCCACCTCGATCAGCAGGGCCTCCCGCTGCGACTGGATGTAGGGGTCATCGAAATCCTTGCCGGAGGCGGCGCGCAATTCCTCCATCCAGCCTTGGCGCTGCGGGTCCAAGTCCTGCGGCATCTGCACGCCGTGCAGGGCCGCGTCCTGTTGCACCATTCCACGGAGCTGATCCAGGGATCCGGTATGGTCGTTCACCATCTGTTGGGCGAAGTCGCGCAGCTCCCGGCGCTGCGTCCGGTCCAGGGCAAGCCTGCCCGACTGGATCTCGAACATGCCGCCCGTCGCCGCCAGCCGGGCGAATTCGGGCGCGTTCAGTACTTCGGCGCGCTCGCCGGCCGTGCCGGTGATGCGGGCGCTCTCCTCCGTGCGGCCGGTCGTCGCCGGCGGTTCGGCCTGGGATTGGGCGTTCCGGTCCGGCGCGTTCTGGGCGTGGGCGGACGCGGCAAGGCTGGCGGCAATGGCTCCGGCGAGCAGGACCGTCGTCCTCATGGATCTCTCTTCCGGGGTGGTAGCGCAGCCGCCGGATCCGGCAGGATCGCCAGTGGCGCCCGCTTGACGGTTCAACGGGCCCCCGGCGGCGTGGTTCATGCCGATGCCGCACAGGCCGGGTGCCGCACCTGACCGGAAGGAGCCGTAGTCTTGGCCCTGCGGGCTCATTCCCTGTTCTTTCCGCTCGCCATCGCCCAGGGCGTCGCCGGCATCCTGTTGTGGGGCTTCGCCGGCCTGCCGCCGCCGGACCATGCCGCCTGGCACGCGCATGAGATGATCTTCGGCTACAGCCTGGCGGTGCTGGCTGGCTTCCTGCTCACCCGGCTCGGGCCACGGCTGCTGCTGGTCCTGGCCGGTGCCTGGATTGCGGCGCGCATCGGCTGCGGCCTTGCCGGGACGCCGATGCCCTTTCGGGCCGTTCTCGCTCTGCTGCCGAGTCTCGGCATTCCTCTCTGCGCCGCCATGACCTTCCTGCAGGGGACGAAACGGCGCGCGAATCTTGCCTTCCCGGTCCTGATCGCGGTCTTCCCGCTGGCGGAACTGCTGTTCCAGGCCGGCGAGCTGGCAAGCTGGCAGGGTGGGATCGCCGCGGGGATGTGGTTGGGACTCGGCGCCGTCCTCACGCTCATCGCGGTCATGGGCGGGCGCGTGGTCGGCGCGGCCGTGTCCGGTGCGGTGCAGCGGGCGGGCGGGGCACGGATCCCGCCGCGGCTGTGGCTGGAGCGGGCACAGCTCCTGGCGCTTGCGGGCGGCTTCGTGGCGCTGGCCTGGGATGCGCCGGGGCCGGCGGTGATCCTGCTCGCCGCGGGTGGCGTGGTGTTCCTGCTGCGGCTTGCATTGCTGCTGCCGGGCCTGTGGCACAGCCCGGCCGATATCCTGGGCCTGATGCTGGGGCAGGCCTGGCTCGGCCTCGGCCTGCTCGGCTTCGGCGCGTCCGCCTTGCGATTGCTGCCGTTGCCCCCGATCGCGATGCTGCATCTGACCACCATCGGCGGCATTGGCACGACGACGCTGGTGATGATGCTGCGCACCATCGCCCAACGGGACCGCAGCGCCATGCCGGTGGTGCGGGTGCTGCTGGCCGCCGCGCTCATGGGCAGCGCCGCCCTGTTGCGGGCCTTCGGCCTTGCCGTTCCGGACCTGGCCTTCCCGGCCGCGGCACTTGCCTGGGCCCTGGCGCTCCTCCTCGCCGTCCGCCGGCTGGGGTGATGCGCCGTCACCAGAGCCCCGGCCAGCGTCGGGTCCGGTCGGCCTCCTGCGCCGCGTTCAGGGTCATCGGCCCGTCCGCGACCCCGCGTTGCAAGGGGATGGCCAGCGGCGGCTGGCGCCAGCAATCCACGCTGCCGAGGCTGCGGGTGCAATAGGGCGGCGGGGCCGGGGGCGGTTCCTCCGGCTTGCAGTAGCCCAGTCCCCGGTCCAGCCGCACCACGGAGCAGTCCCGACCGCTAGCCAGCGATACCACCGCATCTACCGGCGTTCGGCCGATGACGGCAACCGAGCCGACCCCGACTGCCGCCGTTACCCCCGCCGCGGTGGGATCGCAGCCGGCAAGGGCCAACAGGAGAAGGGGCAGGAGGCGGCGTGACATGCCCCGATCCTGGCGCCACGGGCTTAACGCCCCGCAAAGGGGCTGCTATGGACCGCGCGCGGCAGGTTTTGGCTGGCCTGCCCCGCCATTGGGGGCCGCCGCGGCAGCCGGAGGCAGGACAGCGGGGGAGCTTCGTGCCCGATATCTTCGACGAGGTGGAGGAGGATCTCCGCGCAGAACGCATGAAGCGGCTGCTGGCCCGTTATGGCGGGCTGCTGAGCGGCCTCATGCTGCTGGTCGTGGTTGGCGTCGCCGGCCTGGAGGGCTGGCGCTGGTGGCAAGGCCGCGCTGCGGCGCAGGTGGCCGCGAGCTACCTGGCCGCCGGCCGCGACGCCGCTGCGCAAGGCGCCGACCTGAAGGCGGTGGCGAACCGCTATGTCAGCATGGCCGCAGAGGCCCCGGCCGGCTACCGGGCCCTGGCCCGGCTGCGCGCCGCCGCGCTGCTGGCCGAGACCGGCGACCGTGCCGGCGCGCTGGCGCAGTGGGAGGAGATCGCCCGGGATGGTTCCATTGATCCGCTCTACCGTGACCTGGCCACGCTGATGTGGGGAATGCATTCGCTCGATTCCGGTGATCCCGCCGCCATCGAGGCGCGGCTCGCGCCGCTGGCCGAGGGCAAGGGGCCCTGGCGGGCCTCGGCCCAGGAGATCCGGGCACTCGCCGCCCTCAAGCGCGGCGAGGCAGAGACGGCGCGCCACACCCTGACGGCGCTCACCACCAGTTCCGATGCGCCGCAGGGGGTGCGTGAGCGGGCCGGGCGGTTGCTCCAGGAGATCGGCGGCTGATGCGGGGGAATGGAATGCGGCGCTTCACCCGCCGGGCGGCCTTGCTGGGCACTGCCGGGCTGCTCGCCGGCTGCGAGGGAATCGGCGACACCTTCGACAGCATCTTCGGCGAGCGCAAGCGGCCCCTGCCGGGCGAGCGCAAGCCCGTGCTGGCCATCGAGCGCCCGCTGGGCGTGGATGAGGGCGAGGGCCGGCCGATCAGCCTACCCTCGGCCGAGCCCATATCGGACTGGCCCCAGGCCGGCGGTACACTCGATCATTCTCCGGGCAATCCGGCCCTGGGCTTTCCCCTGGCCGAGGTCTGGCGGACCTCCGTCGGCACCGGCTCCGCCTATCGCCGCCGGTTGGTGGCGCCGCCCATCGTCGCTGCCGACACGGTCTATGCGATGGATGCCTATGGTCTGGTGACGGCGCTGGAGGCCGGTTCCGGCCGCCGGCGCTGGGAACTGGATACCCGGCCGGAGAAGGAGCGGGACGGGGCGCTGGGCGGCGGCTGCGCCTTCGCGGACGGCGTTCTCTACGTCACCACCGGCATGGCCGAGGCCATGGCGGTGGACCCGGCGGATGGCAAGGTTCGCTGGCGGGTCAGCCTGCCCGCCCCGGCGCGCGGCGCCCCCACCGTGGCAGGTGGCCGGATCTTTGTCCCGACCACGGAGAACCACCTATTGGCACTCTCGGTCGAGGACGGGAGGCGGCTCTGGACCTACCGGGCACAACCCACGGTGACCATGGTGCTCGGCCTGCCCGCCCCGGCGGTGGAGGGGGAGACGGTGGTTGCCGGCTTCGGCTCCGGCGAACTGGCCGCCATTCGCGCCGTGGACGGGCGGGCGCTGTGGAGCGAGACGCTGACCTCCGCCCGCGGCGGCGGCATCTCCGACATCGCGGCGATCACTGGCATGCCGGTGATCGCCGAAAACCGGGTCTTCGCCACCGGCCTCGGCGGCATCACCATTGCCATCGACCTTCGTTCCGGCCGCCGGCTGTGGGAGCGGGAGGCGGCTTCCACGGAAACGCCCTGGGTGGCCGGTGATGCCTTGTTCCTGCTCACCGACAATGCGGAACTGGCCTGCTTCGGCCGTGACGATGGCCGGGTGCGCTGGCTGCGGCCGCTCGGCAAGTACGAGGATGAGAAGAAGCGGCGCGGCCCGATCACCTGGGGGGCGCCGGTCCTGGCCGGCGGGCGCCTGCTGGTGCCGGGCACCCATGCCCGGATGGTCGAGCTCAACCCGACCGATGGCGAGATGATCGGCAGCACCCGCCTGCCCGGCGGCGTGGCGCTGCAGCCGGCCATCGCCAAGGAGACCATTTACCTGCTGACCGAGGATGCCGAGGTGGTCGCGCTGCGGGGACGTGGCTAGATAAGGGGTGGCGGCGCGGAACCCTGCCGCCCCGCTCCGCCCTGCCTCTGCCGAAACAGGACCATGCCCCCCGTCATTGCCATTCTCGGCCGGCCCAATGTCGGCAAGTCTACCCTGTTCAACCGGCTGGTTGGCCGGAAGATCGCGATCGTGGACGACACTCCCGGCGTCACCCGCGACCGCAAGGAGGCGGAAGCGAGGATTGCCAGCCGCCTGGTGCGGCTGATCGACACCGCCGGGCTGGAGGAGGCCGCGCCGGAGACCATCCAGGGCCGCATGCGCGCCTCCTCCGAGGAGGCAGTGCGGCAGGCCGACCTGGTGCTGTTCGTCGTGGATGCCCGGAGCGGGATGACACCGACGGACCGCGCCTTCGCCCAATGGCTGCGGCGCCAGCCCGTGCCGGTGATCCTAGTGGCGAACAAGGCCGAGGGGCGGCTCGGCGGCTATGCCGCGATGGAGGCCTATGAGCTCGGCCTGGGCGATCCCGTTCCGATCTCCGCCGAGCATGGCGATGGCATGGGCGAGCTGCACGCCGCCGTGCGGGAACGGCTTCCCGAGGAGGCGCCGGAGGAGGACGAGGAGGCACCGGACCGCCCGCTTCGCCTTGCCATCATCGGCCGCCCGAATGCCGGGAAGTCCACCCTGCTGAATTCCCTGCTGGGCGAGGAGCGGATGATTACGGGGCCGGAACCCGGCCTGACCCGCGATGCCGTGGCGGTGGAATGGACGGACGAGACCGGCGGCAAGGTGCGGCTGGTGGATACCGCCGGCCTGCGCAAGCGGGCGCGCATCGAGCATCGCCTGGAGAAGCTCTCCACTGCCTCCTCCATCGCTGCGCTGAAGGAATGCGAGGTGGCGGTGCTGGTGCTGGACGCGCTGCTCGGCATGGACGAGCAGGACCTGCGCCTGGCCCGCCTGGCGGAGCGCGAGGGGCGCGCGGTGGTGATCGCGCTCAACAAATGGGATGCGGTGGAGGACCGGGCGGCGGCGCGGAAGCGCATCGAGGACGTCCTGACGGCGAGCCTGGCGCAGATGAAGGGCATCACCGTGGTGCCGCTCTCGGCCGCCACCGGGCGCGGGGTGGAGAAGCTGATGCCGGCAGTGCGCGCGACCTATGCGCTTTGGAACCGCCGCGTCCCGACGGGCGAGCTGAACCGCTGGTTCGAGGCGGCGATCGCGAAGCACCCGCCGCCGCTGGTGGAGGGCCGCCGCATCAAGCTGCGCTACGCCACCATGCCGAAGTCTCGGCCGCCGACGCTGGCCGTCTTCGGCACGCGGGCGGAAGAATTGCCCGAGGACTACCGGCGCTATCTGGTGAACGGCTTCCGGGAGGCCTTCGCCATGCCGGGCGTGCCTATCCGGCTGAACCTGCGCGGGACAAAGAATCCTTATGCGGAGGAGGGGGCGGGCTGACCCTTTCGGCCTCAGGTGATCGTGTCCACCACGCCCCCATCCACCCGGAGCGCCGCGCCGGTGGTCGCCGAGGACAGCGGCGAGGCGACATAGACGGCAAGGTTGGCGACCTCCTCCACGCTGGCGGCGCGGCGAATGATGGAACTCGGTCGGTTGGCCCGCACGAATTCCGCCGCGACCTCCTCGATCGGTCGTCCTGACTTCTGCTGCTCCGCCTGCAGCATGGCGTGCAGCCCTTCGGAGAGGGTCGGGCCGGGCAGGATCGCGTTCACCGTGACGCCGGTGCCTGCCATCCGCTTGGCCAGCCCGCGCGAGAGCGCAAGTTCGGCGGTCTTGGTCACGCCGTAATGGATCATGTCCGCCGGGATGTTGAGCGCGGATTCGGAGGAGACGAAGATCACCCGCCCCCAGCCGCGCTGCTCCATGCCGGGAAGATAAGCACGCGACAGGCGGACGCCCGACAGGACATTCACCGCCAGGAACCGCTCCCATTCCGCATCCGTCGTCTCGAAGAAGTCCTTCGGGCCGAAGATGCCGACATTGTTGACGAGGATGTCCGCGGAGGGCTCGGCCGCGACCAGCGCTGAGCAGCCCTCGGTGGTGCCGAGCTCGGCGGCAACTCCGCGCACCGTCGCGCCAGGGACGGCCTGCTTCAGCCGGGTCATCGCCTCGTCCACCGAATTCTGCCCGCGGCCATTCAGCACCACGGCCGCGCCTGCCTCCGCCAGCCCCTTGGCGATGGCGAAACCGATTCCGGCCGTCGAGCTCGTTACGATGGCGGTCCTGGATGCAAGGTCGATCCGCATTTCCGCCTCTCCGCTGCAACTTCCGGGATTGATCGCAGCAGGCATCCCCCTGTTCCCTGTGACACAGGGAGGAGAATGCCTGCATGTCCGAAGACCTGATCCGCCTGACCGCGACCGAGGCCGTGGCCCGCCTGAAGCGGCGGGAGGTCTCGCCGCTCGACCTCATCGAGGCCGCGGCGGTACGTATTGCGGCTGTGGAGCCGGCGGTGAACGCCCTGCCGACCCTCTGCCTGGACCGAGCGCGCGATCATGCGAAGCGGCTGATGGCGGGGGAGGGACGGGAGAATGCGGAGCATCCCGGCTGGCTCGCCGGCTTGCCGGTGACGATCAAGGACCTGACCGATGTGGCCGGGGTGCGCACCACCTATGGCTCCCCCATCTTCCGCGACCATGTGCCGGAGAGATCGCACCCCCTGGTGGAGCGGATCGAGCGGCTGGGCGGCATCGTCATCGCCAAGTCCAACACGCCAGAATTCGGCGCCGGCGGCTCCACCTTCAACGAGGTCTTCGGACGTACCCGCAACCCGTGGAACACAGCGCTGACCTGCGGTGGCAGCACCGGCGGCGGCGCGGTCAGCGTGGCGACCGGCGAGGCCTGGCTGGCGCATGGCAGCGACCATGCCGGCAGCCTGCGACGGCCCGGCACCTATTGCAGCGTGGTCGGGCTGCGGCCTTCGCCGGGGCGCGTCACGCGCGGCACGCCGAACAACCTGTTCTCGCCGCTCTCGGTCCAGGGGCCGATGGCGCGCAACGTGCCGGACGTGGCGCTGTTCCTCGACACCATGGCAGGCTGGGACCCGCTGGACCCGCTGACCTATGACGCACCGGCCACGCCCTATGCCGCGGCGGTCGCGGCGGCGGAGCGGCAGCACCCGCGCCGCATCGCCTTCACCGCCGATTTCAACGGCGCCCTGCCGGTGGACCAGGAAACCCGGGAGATCTGCGCCCGCGCGGTGCGGCGCTTCGAGGAGACGGGCTGCATCGTCGAGGAATTCGCCCCGGATCTCGGCGACCTGCAGGAAGCCTTCCTGGTGCTGCGCAGCCAGCATTTCGTGGTGGACCGGGAGAGGCAGCTCCAGACCCACCGCGACCTGATCAAGCCCGACATCATCTGGAACACCGAGCGCGGGCTGCGCGAGACGCCGAGCCGCCTGGCCTGGGCGGACCGGGAGCGTGCCGCCTTCTATCGTCGCGTTGCTGCCATGTTTGCGGAATACGACGTCTTCGTCACGCCCGGCGCCGCGACGCCGGCCTTCGACGTGATGCTGCGCCATCCGGAGAGCGTCGCCGGCGTGAGGCTGGAGAATTACATGGCTGCGTCCATGCTGAATGCGGCCATCACCCTCGCGGGCTGCCCGGCCATCGCGGTGCCCTGCGGCTTCGACCAGTACGGTCGCCCGGTTGGATTGCAGATCGCCGCACCGCCGCGGCGGGAGGAGCGGGTATTGCAGGCGGCGGCGCTGTTCGAGAAGCTGACGGGCCTCGACCGGCTGCTGCCGATCGACCCTCGGCCGGGCACTATGCC
>Ga0207747_1000229_pt1 | contig 71656 bp, 61 predicted proteins | sample HigsolmetaGSP11D_FD_184839 | JGI IMG/M metagenome (GOLD analysis project Ga0207747, IMG submission 184839) | High solid enriched microbial communities from the Joint BioEnergy Institute, USA - SP1-1-D (SPAdes) | ecosystem: Engineered > Bioreactor > SSF (Solid state fermentation) > Aerobic >...
CCGGAGGTCTTCATCCCGGCATTCGCGCGGGCGGCCCTGCAACCCCAACCAGCGATGCCGCCCGCGCTGGCGCCACGACCATCATTGCACTAACAATCAAATTGGACCCGTCCGTGGGGGCCGATCATTACCAGCCCGACCGTTCGCCATTCTACAGATAATGAGCAGGGATTGTTGAAGGAAATGCGTTTGTCGAAGCAGCTGTCGAAGAAGTTGAAGTCTGTTCGAAAGGCAATCCGCTCCTTTGAACAGAAGTTGGAAAAGCGGGGCTATCGCTCTCCCTTCAAGATCCATCCGCCACTCGTCGAGAAGGTCTCGCTGATCGTTCCAACCTACAATGTCGAGCCCTATATCGAGGAGTTCCTGGCTTCGGTCACGTCGCAGACGACCGGCTTGCGCAATCTCGAAGTCATCATCGTCGATGATGGTTCAACCGACCGGTCGGGCGAAATCGCCCAGGCCTGGGCGAGACGTTTTCCGAAGACGATCAAGTATATCCGTCAGGAGAACCGGGGGGCAGCTGCAGCGCGCAACACAGGGCTCGATCATGCGACGGGCGAGTGGGTCTCTTTTCCCGACCCGGACGACATCTTGGACCGCAAATGGCTGCATGCGCTTAACAAAGAATTGAAGAGGAAGCATGAGCGTGAGGTGCTACTCGTTGCGCGTCCCATCCGCTTCTACTACGATCAGCTTAATGTGTATCGGCCGCATCCCCTGTCAGGTCAATATGTATCTCGTCAGGAAATTCGTGCAGGCGATCCCAAAGATTTCATTCTGCTTAGCGCAGCCTGCACGTTCTTTAGCCGAAAGGCTATTGAGGATTTAGGTATCCGTTTTGACAGCAAAGTGCGTCCCACCTTTGAAGATGGGCACTTTATTAATAAGCTCATAGCGTTATATCCTGATCGAGCGCTGGTTGTTCTTCCCAAACCTTTCTACATATATCGCAAGCGCGGGGCGTTTACTTCCCTGATAGACGGATCCAGGACCAGTTCGCTGTGGTATACTGATCAGATACGTTTTGGTTACCTGAACCTATTGCGCAGTACTGTTCGCGGTGATGGTACAGTCCCGCGCTTCGTCCAACGCGTGGTTCTCTATGATGTTGGGTGGCGCTTTAAGCATCTTCTCAACCACGCTGAACGTGCCGCATTCCTTTCGGATTCCCAGCTTCGGGAGTTCAAGACGTTATTGAACGAAGTGCTCGCCTACATTGAGTCTGAAACGATTCGTGAGATGAATCGTGGGCCTGTCACTGAAGAATACAAAGTAGGCCTTCTTTCAACTTATAAGAATGAAGACAGATCGAATGACTTTATTTATTTGCATCAGTACGATGAAGTTGAACAGATGATCCAGTTGTCTCTATTTGGTGGTGGGGACAGCAGACCAGATGTAAAAATCTTCGTTGACGGAAAAGCTGCTGAGCTTTGCTTGCCAAGCAAAAGAACAGCTACGTTCCTCGACGAGCCATTCTATACGGAATATCGATTCTGGGTTCCTGTGTATGGGCCAGAGGCGACACTCTTGGCTACAATCAACGGTCGGCCGGCTTCCTTCAGAAGGGGGGGCGGCACTCTCGGCTATAAGATGTCCGTTGCGAGGGCTCTCAAGGCGCTTAAGCCATCGCCTGCGAAACAATGGCCTGAGGAAGCAATCGAGATCAGAGACTATGTGACTTCCAATTCGGCTCGGGCGCGATTTGCCAATTGCTGGGTGCTGATGGACCGTGACGATGCAGCTGACGATAATGCCGAGCATCTTTATCGGTATCTGATGAAGAATGGCAGGGTCGACCGAGCATTTTTTGTGTTGCGGGAAGAGTCCGCGGATTGGGACAGGCTAAAAACAGAGGGCTTCAAACTATTGCCATTCGGGAGCAAGGAACACGTTGCTGCCTTGGTGAACGCTGACGTTTTGGCTTCATCTCACGCGGATCATTTCATTCTTTGGCCAGTTGCCAAGGAATGGATCCAGGATTTGGCACGCTACAAGTATGTCTTCCTGCAGCATGGTGTGACAAAGGATGATCTATCGAACTGGCTCAACGCCAAGCCTATTCGACTCTTTGTTACGGCGGCGCCTGATGAGTACAATTCAATTGCAAACACCAGCAGCAATTATCTTTTCAGTGAGCGGGAGACAAAGCAAACCGGCTTCCCACGCCATGACAGGCTTCTAAGCCGCCCGCAGAAGCGGGACACCATTCTCATCATGCCGACATGGCGCCGGTATCTGGTGGGCGAAACCACTGGCGCCGGAATGAAGCGGGAGCCGATGGCTGACTTTATCAGGACCCAATATGCGCGGGCCTGGAGAGACTTGCTTGTCAGCGACCGTCTTCGCCAGCTGGCGGAATACCACGGCAAGGAGATTGTTTTCTGCCCTCACCCGAACATGGCGATGTATCTGGAACAGTTTGATCTGCCTGCATACATCCGCTGCCGCGATCCCCGCTTGCCCCCTTCCATTCAGGAGACATTTGCTGAGGCTGCATTGATGGTGACCGACTATTCCTCCGTTGCCTTCGAATGCGCATACATTGATCGCCCGATAGCGTATTTCCAGTTTGACCGTGACGAGTTTTTCGCCGGAGATCACGTCTACACGCGTGGCTACTTCGATTATCGCGAGCACGGCTTCGGGCCGGTCGTCGAAACCGGGGACCAGGTCCTGGACGCCATCCAGAAGGTGCTGGAGGGTCAGGAGGATCCGGTCTATGCGCAGCGGCGGGAGTCGTTCTTCGCGTTCCGGGACGGCCGGTGCTGCGAGCGGGTCTATAACGCGATCCTCGAAATTTTGCCGGAAAGCTCGAGAAGCGAGCTGACGTCTTCACCTGGGCAGCGGCTGGCCGCAGAGTAGGTGAGGTCATGTCGCGAAGCACCGCGCTCCTTTGCATCTGGCTACCCGAAGGCGGCCCGATCCGGCTGGCGGCCGCGAGCCATGTCAGAGCAGGTGGCCTCTCTGCCAAGCAGCCCGGATGACACCTCGCGCAACGCGGAGCGGCCCCCCAGAATTGGAGCTGGACGCTCCCGTCGAGCCTTGATCTCCGTGGGACGCAAGACGTTGTCGCGGCGATCGGTCAGGAGCGGCGAGCATGAGTTCCTCAGTGGCCCAGCGCCGGCGCCTGTTGCTGGTCCTGACGCAGCGCGGGTGCCGGTCGCGGTTTGGAGGGGGTATCCGGGCAACTGACAAGGCCCGGATCACTCGGCAATGCCGATATGCAGCCGGGCGAAGGCAATCAAACTTTCGATATGGTTGGCGACGGCCTTGAAGCAGGCGTCGGCATCAGCGCGCTCCAGAGCGTCGATGATTTCCAGATGCTCCTTGGCGTCGGGCTTCAGCCTGTCTTGCAGCTGGTCTATCTCGAACAGGCGGGTGGTCGCGCGAAGGTTGCGGAGCACTTCCGCCATCACCTGATTATCGCAATAGTCGATGATCAGGTTGTGCAGATGGTCATCCGCGTCCCAGTGAACGTCGATATGGTAGCTGGTCGCGTTCATCAGCTCTTCCGTCTCGCGGCGCACCTCGATGAGCTTGCGCGCCGGGATGAAGGGCATGGACTGCACCGCCGCGTGCGGCTCGATCAGCAGGCGCAGCTTCAGGCTCTGGATGTATTCGCCGATGTCGACATGGCGCACGACGTAGTTCCGTCCGTCACCCTTGCGGACGAGGCCTTCGCCCTCCAGGCGCTGGAGCGCTTCGCGGAGTGGCGTGCGCGACACGCCCAGAAGCTCGGCCAGACGGGCCTCGACAATGACGTGCCCCGCGGCAAGCCGCCGCCGCCGGATCATGTCGGACACCGCCCGATAGGCCTGAGCGGCGAGCTTGTCGCCGTGTCGCAAAGGCTTGCCGCTGTCGGCTCTGGTTTCAGAAATGCTCACGCCCATGTCTCCCTTCTTCCGTTCCTCCTGCGGCTGCGTTCCTGTCCGGGGGACTTTTCACGGGTCACTCCATCGTTCATAGCAACGCGGGGGAATTGTGAGAGGAACACAAAGCTATGGTTGAAAGTGCCGCCGCCAACAAGAGCCTCGCCGACGAGACCTACGACGCGCTTCTCGAGGAAATTCTTGCGGCCAGGCTTGCCGGCGGCACCGTGGTCCAAGAAAGGCGTCTGGCCGAACGCCTCGGTGTCTCGCGGTCGCCGATGCGCGATGCGCTCGGGCGCCTGGAGGGCCAGGGGCTCCTGATTCGCAACGACAAGGGGGTGCTGACGGTCCGCATCATCGCCCTCACGGATTACCTGAACGCAATCTCGGTGCGAATGCTTCTCGAGCCGACGGCTGCGGCGCTGGCGGCGGAGGCGATCGACGCCGCCGAAGTCAAGCGGCTCGCGGAGATGCTCGAAGCTCTGGATGCCGACCCTGACCCCGAGCCGGCCGTTGTCTGGGCCTTCGATGACGTGCTCCACGATAGCATTGGCGCGGCAAGCGGCAATCCCTTCATGGCGGAGACAATCGTCCGGATGCGCCGTTATACGACGATCTTCGAGCGCCAGCGCAAGCTTGCCCAGCGCAAGCCGGGCCTCGAAGACCATCAGGCGATCCTGAGGGCCCTCGCCGCCCGTGATCCGCAGGCGGCGCGCGAAGCGATGACGATTCATCTGGACCAGGTCCGCAGGAACGTTCTGACGACATACTAGCAGCTTCACGCCGGCTCTTCCGATTTTTCACCTGTTTCGCGAGGTCAGCGAAAAGCGCTTGCAACGCATCGTCGCCGAGTGTATAGGAGTGGTATACCAAAATTATGCGAACGAGACAAGCGTTCGCCGAAAACAACCAGTCCAGAGGGTTTCATGTTGCTTCGCAAGGTTTCTTCCGCCGCCGCAGTCCTGCTCGCATCCACCGTTGCCGTTCTTGCCGGGGACTGCACGCCGAAGGTTGCCGATTCCGAGCTGATCAAGCCCGGCGTGCTCGTCATGTCCACGAACCCGACGCTGCCTCCGCTGCAGTATGTCGACTCGGCGGGCGAGCTGAAGGGTATGCGCGTCGAGCTCGGCACGGAGATCGCCAAGCGGCTTTGCCTGACGCCCGAATACGTCCGCATCGAGTTCTCTGCGATGATCCCCGGTCTCAGCGCCGGCCGCTGGGACATGATCAACACCGGCATCTTCTTCACCGAAGAGCGCGCGGGCATGATGCAGATGATCCCCTACGAGGACCAGGCAATCAGCGTCTCCGTGGCTTCCGGCAATGAGGCCGTGAAGACCAAGGAGGATCTCGCCGGCCTGCGCATCGGCGTGGAGATCGGGGGCTTCGAGGAAACCAAGACCCGCCTGCTCGACGAGGAACTCAAGGCTGCCGGCAAGGAAGGTCTCGTCATCCAGACCTTCGACAATTTCGCGCTCGCCTATCAGGCCCTGCGCGCCGGCCAGGTCGACGGTGTGGTGTCGATCGATGCCGTCGCCAAGGAATACGACGCCCGCGGTGACTTCCGCCGTGCGGTAAGCGGCCTCTATCCGGCCCCGGTTGCCTTCGCGATGAAGAGCCCTGCGCTTGCCGACGCCGTATCGGAAGTTCTCAAGGAGATGAAGGCGGACGGTTCACTCGCTGCCCTGTTCGACAGCTACGGCGTTCCGATGCCGGAAACGGACTATTCGGTGAAGGGTCCGGGCCGCTGATCCCGGCAGGCGCACGCCCCTGACTGCGGCGCCGCGTGGCCGGCGCCGCCTACACCCCCGGATTGAAAGGCTGACCCATGTCGATCTGGAGCTGGTCCGGCTTCTTTGACTATCTCTTCAACCCGTTCATCCTCGGCGGCGTCTTCACCACGATCTGGCTGACCGCCGTGTCGCTGGTCGCTGGCCTGATCCTCGGCTTCGTCATCGCGCTCATGCGGCGCTCAAAGCTTGTACCGCTGCGCGGGATCGCCTGGTTCTACGTCTGGCTTTTCCGGGGCACGCCGCTCCTGGTGCAGCTGATTGTCATCTACACGGCTTTGCCGCAGCTCGGCATCCGCTTCTCGGTGGTCGAGGCCGCGCTTCTTGGCCTGGCGCTGAACGAGGCGGCCTATCTCGCCGAGATCATCCGCGCGGGCATCGAGGCGGTACCCGAAGGCCAGTCGCGCGCCGCCCGCGCCCTCGGCATGACCGAGCATCAGATCATGCGTCATATCGTGGCTCCGCAGGCCTTCAAGATCATCATTCCGCCGCTCGGCAACTCGGTGAACGGCCTGCTCAAGACGACCTCGGTCACGTCGGTCATCTCCATGGAAGAGCTGCTCCGCCGCACGCAGGTGCTGATCCAGGAGAAGTTCATGGTGCTCGAGCTCTTCGCCGTGGCCGCCATCTACTACCTGCTGCTCACCACCGCCTGGGATTTCGTTCAGCGGCGGATCGAGCGGAAGTTCGGCCAGTCCACGGCCGTTGCCTCGCCGCAGAAGCGGTGACGGTTTCCAGACAAGGGAAAAGTGCATGTCTAAGAAGTTCCGCGGTGTCTACACCGTGATGATTACCCCGGTCGATGAGAATGGCCGCCCCAACCTCTCCGCGCTGGCCGATCTCACCAATTGGCAGATCGAGCAGGGGGTCCATGGGCTGATTCCGCTCGGCTCGACCGGTGAATTTCTCTCGCTCTCCGATGAGGAATGGGACAGCATCGCCCGCACGGTCATCGAGGCGGCCGTGGGCCGCGTTCCGGTGCTGATCGGAACAGGCGCGGAAGACACCCGGGAGGCCGTCCGCCTCAGCCGGAAGGCGGAAGCGTTCGGCGCCGACGGCGTCATGATCATTCCGCCGTTCTACTCGACGCCCACCGATGACGAGCTGGTTGAGCACTACAAAACCATTGCCGCGGCGATTTCCGTCCCGATCATGGTCTACAACAACCCGGCGACGTCCAACGTCGACATGAAGCCGGAGCTGCTCGCCCGCATCGCGGAGATCGAGGGTTGCGACTACGTCAAGGAATCGACGCTCGAGGTGTTCCGCATCCGCGATATCATCCGCCTGGCGGGCGAAAACATGACGCCCTTCGGCGGCATCATGGGTTTCGAGTCCTTCGTCATGGGCGCGCAGGGATGGGTTGCGGTGGCTTCCAACGTCGCGCCGGGGCCGATGGCCCGCATCTTCGAGCTCGCCGCCGACGAAAAGAAGTACGACGAGGCCCGTGCCCTGTACCTTGAGTGGCTGCCGATCATCAATGCCGTGGGCGGTCAGGCCTATGTGGCGGGCACCAAGTCGCTGCTCAATCACATGGGCTTTGCGGCGGGCAAGCCGCTGCCGCCCCGCCTGCCGCTTCCACCCGAAAAGGATGCCGAGATGAAGGCCCTTGTGGAGCGGTTCAACCTCCGCTTCCCACGCTGAACCGGGGAACGAACGATGCTGGCTCCGACGCAACAGAGCGCCCAGGCAACCATCCACGTGGATGGCGTACCATACACCGTGGAAGCTGGCCTCTCGGTTGCGGCGGCGCTGACGCGTCACGGCCGGCCCGACTTTTCCACGGACGCCGCCGGAAGGAAGCGCGGCGTGTTCTGCGGCATGGGCGTGTGTCATGACTGCCTCGTGACGGTGGACGGGCGCACGAGTCAGCGGGCCTGCATGACCGTGGTGGCCGATGGCATGCGCATCGAGCGCCAGCAGCCAAAGCCGGACATAGCCTCGCCGGCGCTCGCCGATCTCCGGCCCGTCCCGGAGGAGATCGAGCGACGTTACATGGACCTGCTGGTGGTGGGCTCCGGTCCAGCCGGTCTTTCCGCCGCCATTGCCGCCGCGGCGGCCGGCGCATCGGTCACCATCGTGGACGAGCGCCACACCGCCGGCGGGCAGTTCTACAAGCAGCCGAACACCGATGCTGCCCGCGAGGGGCTCGCCGGAGACCGCCAGGCAGGCGACGGGGCAAGGCTCATAGCCGAGGCACAGAGGCTCGGCGTCACCATTCTGGGGGATGTTACGGTCTGGGGCGCGGCGCTTGACGACGATGGAATTCCGGTCATCGCCTGCCTTGGCCCGGAGGGCGCTTTCTACTGCCATCCGAAGATGCTCGTCATCGGCACGGGTGCATTCGAGCGGCCCGCGCCCGTTCCCGGCTGGACGCTTCCGGGCGTGATGACCACCGGCGCCGCCCAGACGCTGCTGCGCAGCTATGGCACGTTGCCGGGACGGCGCGTCGTCATCGCAGGCAACGGCCCTCTCAACATTCAGGTTGCCGCCGAAATCGTGAAGGCTGGCGGCACGGTGGTGCGGCTCGTCGAGCGTGCTGCCGCTCCATGGGCCCGTCCGGCCGAGGCTGCCGCGCTGCTGCGCCATGACCCCGCCCTTGCCGTCAAGGGCATGAAGGAAATTCTCCGCCTGAGCCAGGCCGGCGTGCAGTTCGCATGGCGGTCCAACGTGACCTCCATCCAGGGCGACGGACGCGTCGCTTCCGTCACGCTCTCCGGGCCGCACGGCGCGGAAGTCCTGGAAGCCGATACGGTGCTCCTCGGTGGCGATTTCACCTCCTCCAATGAACTCTCGCGCTTGCTGGGCTGTGCCCATAGCGTGCGGGAGGACGGGACCTTGCAGGCCGTCTGCGGGCCGGACGGCGAAAGTTCGCTGCCGAATGTCCATATTGTCGGCGAAGCTGCCCGGTTCGGCGGGGCTCACATCGCCATGGCGGCTGGCCGGCTTGCAGGGCTCGCCGCGGCCCGGAAGCTTGGCCTGAAGGCGGAGCCTGACAAGACGGCTCTGCGCAAGCTCGAGCGAGCAACCGCCTTTCAGGCGGCGCTTTGGAAGCTCTTCGCGCCAGTAGCGCCGGAAGCTTCCGTCGAAGACACAGCCATAGCCTGCCGCTGCGAGAGTGTTCTTGCGGGCACGCTGAAGGGGACGGCGGAGACGAGCCCTCCCGACATTTCGACGCTGAAGCGTCTCACCCGCGCCGGCATGGGCCGTTGCCAGAGCCGCTATTGCAGCCGCATATTGACCCGGCTTGCCGGGCGCCCGGTCAGCGAAACCAACGGCCTGCTTGCGCCGCAAATGCCGTTGCGTCCGGTTCCTCTCGCCGCGCTGGCCTTGGAGAAGCCCGAATGGGGCGGCCACAAGCGGGCCCTGTTGCCGGAGCGTCCGCCGCTGCCGCATCCCGACCCGCTGCCTGTCGGAGAGGTTTCAACCGTCATCATCGGCGCAGGCATTGCGGGCCTGTCCACCGCCCTGTTCCTTGCCCGCGCGGGCGAGGACGTCGTGGTTCTCGAACGCGCCTATCCGGGCGGCCTCGCCTCCGGTGGCAATGCGGGCAGTCTCCATGCGCAGCTGCTGTCATTCGATCACGGTGCGCGTGCCGAGGCAGGAGGCGCGCCCGCCGCGCGGACGCTGCCACTGCAAAGGGACTCCATTCTGCTCTGGCAACAGCTCGAGAAGGAGCTGGGTCGCGATTTCGAGATGAAGATCACCGGCGGTCTGATGGTCGCCGAGACTGAGGACCATCTCCGTTTCCTGGAGGGAAAGACCCGCGTCGAACGGCAGATGGGCATTGAATGCCACGTCATCGGAAAGACGGAGCTTGAGCGCCTCGAGCCGCTCCTGTCGCCCCGCATGATCGGCGCGGCCTACTGCCCGCTCGAAGGCAAGATCAATCCCCTGGTCGCCACCCGCCACGTGCTGGACGCGGCCGTTGCCACCGGCGCACGTGTATTCGACCGGACGGAGGTTCTCGCTATCGAACGGGACGGCTCGGGCTACAGGATCATGACTTCCCGCGGGCTGATCCGCGCGGGCAGGGTGGTCAACGCGGCTGGTGCTTTCGCTTCGCGGATCGGCCGGATGCTTGGTCTTGAGGTGCCTGTCTTCGGCGCTCCGCTGCAGATGGTGGTTACAGAGGCTGCCGCGCCCGCCATCTCCCATCTCGTAGCCCATGCCGACCGGCACCTGACGCTGAAGCAGGCGGCCAACGGCAATTTTCTCATCGGCGGCGGCTGGACCGCCGGACTCGATCCCGTGCACAGCCATCCGCGCCCGTTGCTGTCGAGCATCGAGGGCAACCTCTGGGTGGCGCAGCATGTCGTGCCCGGCCTGCGCAAGCTGCATGTCATCCGGACCTGGGCAGCGATGAACATCAACATCGATGGCGCGCCGATCCTCGGCGAGCACCCGGCGATGCCGGGCTTTTTCAACGCCGTCACGTCCAATGGCTTCACGCTCGGGCCGATCGTGGGCCAGCTCACTGCGCAACTCGTACTGGGGCGCGATCCCGGCCGGGACCTGTCGCCCTATTCAATCCGCCGTTTCCACGGAGAGCGATGATGATCGAGATCACCGGCGTCAGCAAATATTACGGCAGCTTCCCTGTCCTCAAGAACTGCACCACGCGCGTCGACAAGGGCGAGGTGGTGGTCATCTGCGGGCCTTCGGGTTCGGGCAAGTCCACGCTCATCAAGTGCGTCAATGCGCTTGAGCCGATCAGCGAAGGCTCGATCAAGGTCGACGGCATCGAGGTGAACGATCCGCGCACCAACCTGCCGGAGCTGCGTACACTGGTCGGCATGGTCTTCCAGAACTTCGAGCTGTTCCCGCACCTGCGCATCGTCGAGAACGTCATGCTCGCCCAGCGCATCGTGCTCGGGCGCAGCGAAAGCGCAGCACGCAAGACCGCTATGACACTGCTCGATCGCGTCGGCCTCGCCGACCATGCCCACAAGTTTCCGAGCCAGCTCTCGGGCGGCCAGCAGCAGCGCGTTGCGATCGCCCGGGCGCTCGCCATGAACCCCAAGGCGATGCTGTTCGACGAGCCCACGTCGGCGCTCGATCCCGAAATGATTTCGGAAGTGCTGGACGTCATGACCAGCCTTGCCGCCGAGGGTATGACAATGATGATTGTCACCCACGAGATGGGTTTCGCGCGCAAGGTTGCGACGCGGATGGTCTTCATAGACCGGGGTGAAATCATCGAAGACCGTCCGACCGAAGAGTTCTTCACCTCCCGCCACAATCCCCGCACCGAGGCGTTCCTCGGCAAGATCCTGCACCATTGAGGCTGTCCATGAGCACGTTCGATCTCATCATCAGGGGCGGAACCATCGCGACCGCATCCGATGTCTTCAAGGCCGACATCGGCATCAGGGACGGAAAGATCGTCCAGATTGGCGCGGCCCTGGAGGGCGCTACCGAAGTCATCGACGCCACCGGCAAGTATGTGCTGCCCGGCGGCATCGACAGCCATGTCCACATTTCGCAGCCGTCCGGCGAGGGCATCTCGATGGCAGATGACTTCGAGAGCGGCACGCTTTCCGCACTTTTCGGCGGCAACACCACGATCATGCCTTTCTGCCTCCAGGAGAAGGGCCGTCCGCTGCGCGAGGCGCTGAACGCCTATCACGAGCTGGCCGAAGGCAGCTGCTATACGGACGTGAGCTTCCACCTGATCGTTTCGGACGCGAGCCCGACGCTGCTCGGTCAGGAACTGCCCGCTCTTGCGGAGGAAGGCTGCGCTTCGTTCAAGGTCTTCATGACCTACGAAAATCTCCGCCTCAACGACGCGGAGATCCTGAAGACGCTGGACGTCGCTCGCCAGACCGGCTCGACCGTGATGATCCACTGCGAGAATGAGGATGCCATCCGCTATCTCGTGGAAAAGCACGAGGCGGCCGGAGACGTGGCACCACGCGCCCACGCCACGACGAGGCCCATCGCCGCCGAACGCGAGGCCACGCACCGGGCGCTCACGCTGGCCGAGATCGCCGAGGTGCCAATCGTCATCGTGCATGTCTCGAACGGCCAGGCCATGGATGAAATTTCGCGGGCCCGCGCGCGTGGCCTGAAGGTCTACAGCGAGACCTGCCCGCAGTACCTGATGCTCACCGCCGAGGACCTGGATGGCATGGATTGGGAGGGCGCGAAGTTCGTCTGCTCGCCGCCGCCCCGGGACAAGGCGGCGCAGGAGGATTGCTGGCGCGGCATCGAAACGGGCGTGTTCGACCTGTTCTCCTCCGACCACTGCCCCTTCAGGTATGACGACGAGCGCGGCAAGCGGGCGCCGAAGGCGCTCGAGAGTTTCCGCCATATCCCCAACGGCATTCCCGGCGTTGAGACGCGTATGCCTATCCTGTTCTCCGAAGGCGTCATGAAGGGCCGCATCGACCTGCCGCGCTTCGTCGCGCTGACGGCGACCAACCATGCCAGGACCTATGGGCTCTACCCTGAGAAGGGCACGATCGCGATCGGCTCCGATGCGGACATTGCCATCTGGGATCCGTCGGTCAAGAAAACCATCCGCCATGCGGATCTGCACGACGGCGCGGACTACACGCCCTACGAGGGTGTCGAAGTGACCGGCTGGCCGACGACAGTGATCCTGCGCGGACGCGTCATGATCCGGAACGGAGAGCTCGTCGGTCGCAAGGGCGACGGCCAATACCAAACGGCGCGCACGCGCACCCTTTAGTCTTGTTCAGGGCCGTTCCGGGCGGGACACCGGTTCCCGGAGCGGCTGCAGTCAGATCGGGAAAACTCATGAAAATCAAAGTGACTGCTGGTCCCTTCGTCTTTGACGCGGTGCTGGAAACGGAAAAGGCTCCGCAGACCTGCAAGGCCTTCCTCGAGCGCATGCCCTTCGAGGGCAAGATCGTGCATGTGCGCTGGTCGGGTGAGGGCGTCTGGATTCCGCTCGGTGATTACAGCTTTGGCGTTGGCTACGAGAACGCGACCAGCCACCCGGCACCGGGCCAGGTCATCCTCTACCCGGGTGGCATCAGCGAGACGGAAATCCTGCTTGCCTATGGTGGCGTGGACTTTTCGTCGAAGGTAGGCCAGCTTGCCGGCAACCACTTCATCACGCTTACCTCGAACCTTGACAAGCTGCCGGAGCTCGGCCGCAAGGTGCTCTGGGAAGGCGCGCACGACATCCGGTTCGAGCTGGCCTGACCGCAGAAGGCAAGAGCCTGCCGTAGACGGACGCCGAAGGCCTTCAGGACAGTCTCGCCAGCCTTCAGAAGGAATGTCCGTTCCTCCGGGGCAGGGCCGTGGCGCTCAGCTTCTTCAGTGCCGCGGTCGCGTGCCGGATGAACTCCAGCCCGATCGGCGGCAGGCGCGGCTGGTCCGTGTAGACGAAGGCAAACTGGTGTGGAACCGCCGGCTCGAACGGCCGGATGTCGATCTCGAGATCCGTGCAGTCCTGGACCAGCAGCGCATTGACGATCGAGATGCCGATTCCCTGGGCGGAGAAGCCGCAAGCCGAGGCCACGGAATGCGCCTCGATGCGGATTGTCGGCGCAATCCCGTGGGCAGAGAACACCAGATCGAGGTCGTGCCGGGGAGCGCGGCGCCAACCGAGCAGCACGAGAGGCTCGCCTTTGAGATCGGACGGTCGTATGACGCTGAGTTCCGAAAGCCTGTGTCCGCGCTGCATGACACAGACCGATTTCGTCTCGATGACATCCGAACGCGTCAGGATGGTTGATGCGTAGGGCAAGCGGAGAAAGGCGATCTCCGCCTGTTTCTCCTCCAGCATGCGCTGGATGACGTCATAGGTTCCGTGCAGAACCTCGAGGCGTATGTCCGGGCATTCCTTCAGGAAATCGGCGATGATCGCCGGCATGATGCGCCGCGAGATTCCCGGTGGTACGGCGATCCGTAGCATGGCGCTCGCGTGCTGACCGAGGCGGATGTGTTGCGCGGCTTCCCGCAACGTGTGCAGCCGCTCCAGCACGTCGGCCACCAGCGGTTCGGCCATCTTGTTGGCGCGGGAGGGCACGAGACGCACGCCGTCCCTGTAGAAAAGCTCCAGCCCCAATTCCTCCTCAAGCTGGCTGATGCGCCGGCTGATCGCCGACTGTGATATCCCCAGGAGTGCGGCCGCCGCCTGTGTGGAGCCCGTGCTCATGACGGCGCGATAGGCTTCCAGGTTCTTGAGTTTCATCCGCCTCCCCGGATTTATGCGCAAAACGCATAAAAATTCGCACTTAACTCATAATATTGCAAGCATATCCCGCGCGTGATTTGCTTCTCTTCAAGCGCCGGAGGACTGACGCTTGGTGAGGAGGCCCGATTGACTGCATTTGTGATCCGCCGTCTCTTGCAGGCGCTGGCCGTACTGTTCGTGACGTCGGTGATAGTGTTCGCTGGCGTTTATGCCATCGGCGATCCCCTGGAGATCCTCCTGCCGGCAGATGCGACCATGGCCGAGCGCGAGCAGGTGACCCGTTCGCTCGGCCTCGACAAGCCGCTCATCGTGCAATACGGCCTGTTTCTGTGGAATGCCCTCCACGGGGATCTGGGTACGTCCTTCGTCTACAACCAGCCGTCGATCAGCATCATTCTGCAGCGTCTGCCCGCGACGCTGGAACTGGCCTTCAGCGCGCTTTTCCTGTCAATCATCATTGGCATTCCGCTGGGGCTCTGGTCGGGGCTGCGCCGCGGCACCACCGTCGACGAGACGATCATGACCGGATCGATCCTCGGCTTCAGCCTGCCCAATTTCTGGCAGGGCATGATGCTGATCATGATCTTCTCGGTCTATCTGGGCTGGCTGCCGTCCACCGGTCGCGGCCAGACGGGCACGATCTTCGGCGTTGAGACAAGCTTCGCGACCTGGGACGGCATCCGGCATCTGATCCTCCCCGCCGTCAACCTGTCGCTGGCCAAGATTGCGCTGGTGATCCGGCTCACGCGCGCTGGTGTCCAGGAGACGATGCCGCTCGACTTCATCAAGTTTGCGCGGGCGCGCGGGCTGTCCTCCAGGCGCATCGTGCTGGTCCATGTGCTGAAGAACATCCTGATACCGATCATCACGGTGATCGGCGTCGAGTTCGGCTCGCTGATTGCCTTCGCGGTGGTGACGGAAACGATCTTTTCCTGGCCCGGCGTTGGCAAGCTGATCATCGACAGCATCCGGGTTCTCGATAGGCCCATCGTCGTTGCCTACATCCTCGTCGTCGTAACCATGTTCATCACGATCAACCTGATCGTCGACATTCTCTACTCCATTCTCGACCCGCGCATCAGGAGCAAGGCCCAATGAGCGCGCTGACCTTACGCCTGCTCGGGAACGGCATGCTGTCGACGGCGCTGAACGGCATCTTTGCCAGCACCAAGGCGACCATCGCGTTCGTCGTCTGCCTCATCCTCGTGTTCGCGGCCATCTTCGCCCCGTGGCTCGCGCCGCAGAATCCATACGACCTGATGCAGATCGACTTTTTCGATGCGCGGCTGCCCCCGCTGTCGAAAAGCATGAGCGGCATGACCTACTGGCTCGGTACCGACACGCAGGGCCGCGATATGCTCTCGGCCATGCTCTATGGTTTGCGGACCAGCCTCGGCGTGGGCCTCCTTGCGGGATTTCTGGCGCTGGCGGTGGGATCTGCCCTTGGCTTGCTGGCGGCCTATGCCCGCGGCAGGCTCGACGCGCTGATCATGCGCATTGTCGACCTGATGCTGGGCTTTCCGACAATCCTGATCGCTCTCCTGATCCTCGCCATCTTGGGGCAGGGCACGTGGAAGGTGATCCTGGCGCTGGTGCTGGTGCAGTGGGCCTATTTCGCGCGGGCGGCCCGCGGCGCGGCGCTGGTGGAGGTCAACAAGGACTACGTGGAGGCGGCGCGCTGCCTCGGCCTGGGCTGGGGGCGGATCCTGTTCTCCCATCTGCTGCCGAACTGCCTGCCGCCGCTGATGGTGATCGGCACCATCCAGATCGCGAATGCGATCGCGACGGAGGCCACGCTCAGCTTCCTCGGCATTGGCCTGCCCATTACGGAGCCGTCCCTCGGCCTGCTGATCTCCAATGGCTATCAGGTCCTGCTCGCCGGGCTCTACTGGATAAGCGTCTTCCCCGGACTGCTGCTCCTCACCCTGGTCTTTTCGATCAACATCGTTGGCGACCGACTGCGTGAAGTCTTCAACCCGAGGCTTGCGGCATGATGGAACTGAAAACCGCAGAAACGATCCTCGAGGTCCGCGACCTGCAGACCCACTTCTTCACCCCGCAGGGGGTGGTGAAATCCGTCGATGGCGTCAGCCTCACGCTGAAGCGGGGCGAAATCCTCGGCCTCGTCGGCGAGTCCGGCTCGGGCAAGTCCATCACCGGGTTCTCGATCCTGGGTTTGGTGGATCCGCCGGGGCGCAACGTGGGCGGCTCCATCCTCTTCAGGGGCGAGGAGCTCTTGAACGCGAGCGAGGAACGTCTCCGCAGCCTGCGCGGCAATCGCATCGCCATGATCTTCCAGGATCCGATGATGACGCTCAACCCCGTGCTCTCGATCAAGACGCACATGATCGAGACGGTGCTGGCGCACGACAATGTCGGCCGGGAAGAGGCGCTGGCGCGGTCCATCGAAGCGCTCCGCATGGTTGGCATATCGCAGCCGGAAACCCGCATCGAAAGCTATCCGCACGAATTTTCCGGCGGCATGCGCCAGCGCGTGGCAATCGCCATCGCGCTCCTGCACAAGCCGGACCTGATCATCGCGGACGAGCCGACAACGGCCCTGGACGTCACGATCCAGAGCCAGATCCTGTCGGAAGTGCAGAAGCTCTGCCGCGAATTCGGGATGGGCCTTATCTGGATCAGCCACGACCTGGGCGTGGTGGCCGGTCTCGCTGACCGCGTGGCCGTCATGTACGCCGGGCGGATCGTGGAACAGGGCACGGTCGACGAAGTGCTCGACTCGCCGCGCCATCCCTACACCGCCGGCCTCATCGGCTCAGCCCCGGCGGCAAATCGGCGCGGTGCGCGGCTCCAACAGATCCGCGGAGCCGCACCCCATCCGCTCAACCGCCCGGAAGGCTGCGCCTTTCGTACGCGCTGCGACTATGCCACCGACATGTGCCTCAAGGAGCCGCCGGAAACGGCCGGCAGTCGCGCCCACCGGTGGCGTTGCTTCCACCCGCTGGCCGACGCGCAACTGGAGACGCTGCCATGACGGATGTGTTCGCGGAAGTTAGGAACGTCTCCAAGCGCTTCTCCTCGCGGCCGGACTTTGCGGAGAGGATTGCGATCCGGCTCGGCGCGGCCGCGCAGCCACCGGTGGTTCACGCGCTGGACGGTGTGGACCTGCAGGTTCGCCGCGGCGAGGTGGTGGGCCTAGTAGGCGAGTCGGGCTGCGGGAAATCGACCCTCGGCCGCATCATCGCCGGCATGCTGCCGCCCACAGAGGGCGAGGTCTACATCGAGGGCGTGGAGCGCCGCACGCTTGCCGGACAGGCTGCCAGGCGCGCAAGGCTCAACACGCAGATCATCTTCCAGGACCCGATGTCCTCGCTCAATCCGCGTAAGCGGGTGATCGACATCATCGGCGAGGCGCCGCTTGCCCACGGGCTGATCGCGCGCAGCGAGAAGCGCGCCTATGTCGAGGACCTTCTTGTGACGGTCGGGCTCGACCCTTCCATGGCGGGCCGCTATCCGCATCAGTTCTCGGGCGGACAGCGCCAGCGCATTGGTATCGCTCGGGCGCTGGCGGTCAAGCCGGAGTTCCTCGTCTGCGACGAGAGCATCGCCGCCCTCGACATTTCCATCCAGGCGCAGATCCTCAATCTGTTCATGGACCTGCGCGAACAGCTGAACCTGACCTACCTGTTCATCAGCCATGACCTGAGCGTGGTCAACCACATCGCTGACCGCGTGGTGATCATGTATCTCGGGCGGATCGTCGAGGAAGGCACGGCCGCGCAAATCTTCGACAGCCCCAATCATCCCTACACTGCGGCTCTGCTGGCCGAAATCCCTCGTATCGACCGCCGGCACAGGACATTCCAGACCATCAAGGGCGAAATTCCGTCACCCATCAATCCGCCGTCGGGATGCCATTTCCACCCGCGCTGTCCGTTTGCGATGGACCGCTGCCGCATGGAGCGTCCTGCACTTCGCACGCTCGCCGATGGCCGCAAGAGTGCCTGCCACCTCAACGATCTCGAGCGGCGGCCCGATTTTGATCTCAACGAAAAGGGAAGGGAGAACGCATCATGAAATCTCTGAAAAGATGGGGCAATGCAGCGGCGCTTGCCGCGGCTCTGCTGTCTTCGTCGGCGCTTACGGCGCTGGCTGCCGACGTGGTGATCGGGCGCGCCAACGAGCCTTCGGCGATCGATCCGCAGTTCTCGCGCACCGGCAACAACCAGATGACTGCCGACAACATGTTCGAGACGCTGCTGCGGACGGACGAGAACCTGCAGATGCACCCGCATCTGGCGACCGAATGGACCAACATCGATCCGCTGACCTGGGAAATCTCCATCCGGAAGGGCGTGACCTTCCACGATGGTTCGCCCTTTACGGTCGATGATGTCATCTATTCGCTGGACCGCACCGACGAGGTGCCGAACAGCCCGGCTCCGTTCTCCGACATGGTGAGCTCGATCGACCGACTGGAGAAGATCGATGACTACAAGTTCCGCGTCATCACCAAGGCCCCGAACCCGGCCCTGATGGAACAGATTGGCCGCGTCTTCATGGTCTCGAAGAAAGCGACCGAAAATGCCACGCTGGAGGACTTCAACTCCGGCAAGGCCGCCATCGGCACCGGGCCGTACAAGTTCGTCGAATGGCGCCCGGCCGAGTACCTGAAGCTTGCGGCGTATGAGGGCTACTGGGGCGAGAAGCCTGACTTCGAGAACGTCGAAATCCGCTTCATCCCGAATGACGCCGCCCGCACGGCAGCTCTTCTCTCGGGCTCGGTCGACATCATCGACGCCGTCTCGCCCTCGGATGTGCCGCGGCTTGAGGGTACCTCGAACATCAAGGTCTTCCCCGTTGAATCCGGCCGCCTTGTCTATCTCGCGCTCAGCATGCGCGACAACATTGCGCCGGGCGTCGTGGATGCCGCCGGCAATCCGATCGAACCCAATCCGTTCCGCGACGCGCGTGTCCGCAAGGCGATCTCCAAGATGATCGACCGGCAGATGCTCGTTGACCGGGTGCTCAATGGCGCCGGCGTGCCGTCGGTGCAGATCGTGCCGTCGGTGCTCGGAGGCTATGTCCCGGATCTGCAGCCCGGTTCGGCGGATCCCGCCGGGGCGAAGGCCCTGCTGGCGGAAGCCGGGTTCCCGGATGGCTTCGGCATCACGATCTACTCGTCCAACGACCGCTTCCCCGGTGACGGCGATATCACGCAGGCCATCGGCCAGCTGCTGGCCCGCGGCGGCCTGAAGGTCAACGGCGTGCAGACGCAGCCTTACAACGTCTATTCGTCCGCCGCGACCAAGGGTGAATACGGCGCCTTCGTCTTCTCGCTTGGTTCGTCCACGCCGAATGCGGAAGCCAACCTGCGCGCGCTTCTGCAGACCTATGACAAGGAGGCGGGCACCGGCGGTTTCAACCGCATGCGCTATTCCAACCCTGAATTCGACGCCGCGCTGCAGAGCGCGATCGAAGAGTTCGATCAGGAAAAGCGCATGGAAAAGCTGCAGATCGCAACCCGTATCGCAATGGAAGACCAGGCGATCGTGCCGCTCTACTTCCAGAAGATCTACTGGGCGGCACGTGACGGTATCGACTTCACGCCGAACCTGTCCGAGCGCACCGTCGCCCAGGATGTACGGATTGCCAAATGAGCTTTGTTCCCAACGAGCTGACGCCACCTGAGCCGGTGGCTGATGATGTCGTCGTGCATCGCAACGTCATGGTTGTGATGCGGGACGGCGTTCATCTGGCGACGGACGTCTACCGCCTAGCGGTAGACGGACGGCCGGTGGACACGCCCCTGCCGGTCATTCTGGAGCGCACGCCCTACAACAAGCGCGGCACCTCACGGACGGAACGCTCAGTGAAGAACCCGGCGCCAAAGACGCGCGAGGAGCTTGCCATCCACTACGTCCGCCGCGGTTTCATCGTCGTGTGGCAGGACTGCCGCGGCCGCTACGACAGCGAAGGAACGTTCGTGAAATACCTGTCGGAAGGCGAGGACGGGTACGACACGATGCAGTGGCTGGTCTCCCAGCCCTGGACCAATGGCATGATCGGCACGCAGGGCCTTTCCTATGGCGCGCACACCCAGATGGCGCTGGCCTGCCTCAACCCGCCGGGCCTGGCCGCAATGGCTGTGGATTCCGGCGGCTTCTCCAACGCCTACACCTGTGGAATCCGCCAGGGCGGCGCCTTCGAGCTGAAGCAGGCGACCTGGGCCTACAATCACGCGCAGGAAGGGACGGACGAGCGCACCGCTGCAGCCATCGCGGCTGAAAATCTCCACGACTGGTTCACCCGGATGCCGTGGACGAAGGGACGCTCGCCGATCCGCTGGAATCCGGAGTACGAGGATTACTTGCTGGAGCAGTGGCAGCAGGGCACCTTCAACGACTTCTGGAAGAAGGTCGGCATCTACGCAGCCGGATACTACAAGACATTCCCGAAGGTTCCGATCGTCTTCATGTCGAGCTGGTTCGATGCCTATGTCACGACGACGCTCGAGAACTACATGGGCCTGAAAGGCGACCCGGACCGTCCGCTGACGCTCATCATGGGGCCCTGGACGCACGGCAACAGGTCGTGCCGGGTCTTCGGCGACGTGGATTTCGGGCCCGAAGCGACCTTCGACGGCCAGATCGACGAGGATTGGCTGGCCTACCGCGAGAAGTGGTTCGCCCGTTACCTGAAGGGTGACGTGGCCCATGACCTCGCCGGCCGCGTCCACATCTTCCTGATGGGAACGGGTAGCGGCCGCAAGACTCAAGAAGGACATCTCGACCATGGCGGCCGCTGGATCGAAAGCAGCGACTGGCCCCTGCCGGAATCGCGGGAGTTCAACCTTTTCCTGCATGCCGACATGGCCCTGAAGGAAAGGGTGCCGGATGAGGAGAGCGCTTCGATCAGTTACGATTTCGACCCCTCCAACCCTGTCCCGACCATCGGCGGCGCGCTGACCTCCGGCGAGCCGATCTTCACCGGCGGCGGTTTCAATCAGGTGGAATCGGAACAGTTCTTCGGATGCAGGAACCCCGGACTTCCGCTGACCGCGAGGCATGACGTGCTGAGTTTCGAGACGGAGCCGCTCGAAGAGGATCTTGCCGTTATCGGACCGGTGGAGGTGGAGCTTTGGGTGACCACCGACGCGCCGGACACGGATTTCACCGCCAAGCTGGTCGACGTGTATCCCCCCTCTGAGGACTATCCGCGCGGTTATGCGCTCAACATCACGGACGGTATTTTCCGCGTGCGCTACCGCAACGGCTTTGACCGGCCGGAACCGGTGCAGCCGGGAGAGGTCTTCAAGATCACCATTGCTCCCTTCGCAACGGCGAACCTGTTCAAGAAGGGGCATCGCATCCGGCTGGACATCTCCTCCTCCAATTTCCCGAAATACGATGTGAATCCGAATACCGGCGAGCCGGAAGGCACGAGCCGACGCAAGCGGATTGCCACCAATACAGTGTTCATGGAGCGCAATCGCCCGTCGGTTCTGAAGTTGCGGGTGTGCAGCTCAATCGGCAGGAAGTGACCGAGCACTGAGGCTTGCCACACTGCGCAAATAGAGGCCCGCGAGCCGATCGCGGGCCTCTGTCTGTCATGCGGCACCGTGGTTTTGGGGTCCGGACCCTCATAATTCCACCTGGCTTGATCCATGCCATGGAACATCGGTGTCGAGCAAATAGTGTGCTATTGGGAGATTATCAGCCTTTGATCGGATCAGGCTGCCAATGGTTCGCCCCTGCGGCGGCCTCCCTGGGGCTGCGAGCTTGTCCGGTAGCAGCCCCAACGGTTTCCGCGGTTCCGGATGCCAGATGGATTCCATTTTCCAGGAACCGCCCCAAGAGGCAGGTGGAGAAACGATGACAGAAAACCACTCCGGCCACGGTGGCGAGCATCATTGCTGCGGGCCTCACGAGAAACCGCAAGAGAAAGCGCAGACGCATCACTGCTGCCAATCCAATGAGACTGCCCAGAAGTCTCATGGTTGCTGCCACGGGCACGATCAGCACGGCCACCATCATCACCATGGGGGGCACCGGAAAACTGTTGCTCCGCGCGCAGACCTGGGTCCTGGAACCGTCTATACCTGCCCGATGCATCCCGAGATCCGGCAGATCGGTCCGGGTAGCTGCCCGATCTGCGGCATGGCGTTGGAACCGGAGGTGGTGTCGCTGGACACCGGTCCCAATCCCGAACTCGTGGACATGACCCGGCGGTTCTGGATCGGGCTTCTGCTCACCATCCCGGTCTTTGTGCTGGAGATGGGCGGGCATCTGGTGGACCTCCATGGGGTGATCCGCCAGCAGACGTCGAACTGGATCCAGCTGGTGCTTGCGACGCCCGTCGTGCTCTGGGCCGGGTGGCCGTTCTTCGAACGCGGGTGGAAGTCTATCGTCACGCGCCATCTCAACATGTTCACGCTGATCGCGATGGGTACCGGCGTGGCCTGGCTCTACAGCATCGTGGCAACCTTGGCGCCCGGCCTGTTTCCGGAAGCGTTCCGGTCGCATGACGGGTCCGTGGCTGTCTATTTCGAGGCCTCTGCCGTGATCACCGTCCTTGTCCTGCTGGGGCAGGTGCTGGAGCTCCGAGCCCGCGAGCAGACGGGCGGGGCCATCCGCGCGTTGCTCGACCTGGCGCCGAAGACCGCGCGGCGCGTTGGTCCCGACGGAGCGGAGGAGGAAGTGCCGCTGGAGCTTATCGAAGTTGGCGACCGCTTGCGCGTGCGGCCCGGCGAAAAGGTGCCGGTCGACGGCGTTCTGCTGGAGGGCCGCAGCTCGGTGGACGAGTCCATGATCACAGGCGAAGCAATGCCCGTCACCAAGGAAATGGGCGCGGAACTCATCGGCGGCACCATCAACCAGACCGGCGCCTTCGTAATGGAAGCGCGCAAGGTCGGGCGGGACACGATGCTCGCCCGGATTGTCCAGATGGTCGCCGAGGCACAGCGCTCCCGCGCGCCGATCCAGCGCTTGGCCGATCAGGTCTCCGGCTGGTTCGTGCCGGCAGTGATTGCGGTGGCCGTCATCGCCTTCGCCGCCTGGATGATCTTCGGCCCTGAGCCCCGTTTCAGCTACGCTCTCGTGGCCGCTGTCGCCGTCCTCATCATAGCCTGTCCCTGCGCGCTGGGGCTCGCCACGCCCATGTCGGTCATGGTCGGCGTCGGCCGGGCGGCCAGCATGGGCGTACTGATACGCGACGCCGAGGCGCTGGAACGTTTCGAGAAGATCGACACGATTGTTGTCGACAAGACCGGAACACTCACCGAAGGCCGGCCGAAAGTGACGGCCATCGTCGCGGCCGACGGTGTGGATGAAGGCGACCTGCTGCGGCTCGCAGCCTCTCTGGAGCGATCGAGCGAGCACCCGCTGGCGCATGCCATCGTCGAGGCCGCGAACGAACGGGGGATCTCCCTGAGTGAGGCCTCCTCCTTCGACAGCCCGGTGGGCAAGGGCGTCACAGGAACTGTTGAGGGCAGGCAGCTCGTCATCGGCGGCCAGCGTATCATGGAAGAAGCGGGTGTGGATGTGGCGGGCCTTGCCGGAAAGGCGGAGGAGCTGCGGCAGGAAGGAGCCACGGTCATCTTCGCCGCCATGGACGGTTGCGCGGCCGGTCTCTTCGGTATCTCCGATCCGATCAAGCCGACGACGCCCGACGCTGTGAAGGCGCTTGTGGCGGATGGCGTGAGAATCGTCATGCTGACGGGCGACAACGAGACCACTGCGCATGCCGTCGCCCGCCGCCTTGGTATCACCGAGGTGGTGGCAGATGTATTGCCGGAGGAAAAGAGCCGTATCGTGTCGCAGCTGCGCGGCGAGGGCCGTGTCGTCGCAATGGCTGGCGATGGCGTGAACGACGCGCCTGCGCTTGCGGCAGCGGATGTCGGCGTTGCGATGGGCACGGGCACCGATGTCGCGATCCATAGCGCCGGCGTGACGCTCATCCGCGGCGACCTGCAGGGCCTTGTCCGCGCGCGCCAGATCAGCCGGGCCACCATGCGCAACATCCGGCAGAACCTGTTTTTCGCCTTCATCTACAATGCGGCAGGCGTGCCGATCGCGGCGGGCATTCTCTATCCGGTGATGGCGCTTCTGCTGTCGCCGGTCATCGCAGCGGCGGCCATGTCGCTGTCGTCCGTCAGCGTGATCGCCAATTCGCTGCGGTTGCGACGGCAGGAGCTGTAGTGCGCAAGACCAAAGCGGGGCGGACAAGCCGCCCCGCTTGGCGTGCAGCTCAGGAATCCCCGGACATCCCGAACTGCCTGAAACCTGGTCGTCCGCCTTGCAGATCGCGTCACCGCGCGCCGCGGGCGATGAGCGACTCGAGCGCCTTCACGGCAATAGGATACCCTTCCGCGCCCAGTCCCGCCATCATAGTCGTTGCCGTCATCGAGACATACGACTTGTGGTAGATCGACTCGCGGCGATGGACGTTGCTGATGTGGAACTCGATGATCGGTCCCTTGAACATCTTGAGCGCGTCGAGCAGCGCCAGCGACGTGAAGGTGAAGGCCGCCGGATTGATGATGATGCCGTCGGCCTCGTCGATCGCCTCGTGAACCCACTCGATCAGCCGTTCCTCGCTGTTCGTCTGGCGGAACACGACCGGACGCTCACCCGCCGCCTCGCGGCACCATTGCTCGATCTCGGCAAGCGTCGTGGTGCCGTAGATCTCCGGCTCCCGCTTGCCGAGGCGGTTCAGGTTCGGTCCGTTGAGAATATAGATGGGGCGCATGGGGTCTCCTTCCCTAACCCTGGTATCCGAACAGCCGGGGCAGCCACAGGACCGTCTCCGGCACGAAGGTGATGATGATCAGGCAGATGACCATCCAGACAATGAACGGCAGCGCATCGCGGATGATGTCGCGCACCGGGCAGCCGGCGATGTTGGTCATGATGAACAGGAGCAGACCGTAGGGCGGGGTGACCAACCCGAGCATGATGTTCACCACGACAACCACGCCGAAGTGCACGAGGTCGATGCCGAGCGCCTGCGCCGTCGGGATGAACACCGGCACGATGATGAGCAGGATCGCCGTGCCTTCCAGCACGCAGCCGAGCAGCAGCAGGATCACGTTGACGAGGATGAGGAAACCGGTGGGTGTAAGCTCCATGTCGGTGAGGAGCACCCGGATGGCATCCGGAATGTTCTCGATCGTCACCACGTAGTTGAAGACCAGCGCGCCGGCGATCAGCATTCCGATCGAAGCGGACGACTTCGCACTTGTGTAGAGCGAGGCGTAGAAATCCTTGACGCTGATGCTGCGATAGATCACCACGGAAATCACGAGCGCATAGGCGGCGGCGATCGCGGCGGCCTCGGTCGGGGTTGTGATACCCGTGTAGATGCAGCCGAGCAGCACCACCGGCATCATCAGCGCCGGGAAGGCGCGGATGGTGATGCGCGGGATCTCGCGCATCGGCACCGGATCCTCGACCGGGAAATTTCCGCGGCGCGCATCGATCGCCACTTGCAACATCTGCAGGGCCGACATCAGCAGTCCAGGCACCGTGCCTGCGATGAAGAGATAGCCGATCGACGCATCCGACACGAGCGCGTAGAGGATCATCGGGATGGACGGCGGGATGATCGGGCCGACAACCGAGGTGACGGCAGTCAGTGCTGCAGCGTAGCTCGGCGTGTAACGGCCGTCGCGCGTCATCATTTTCTGCATCATGCGTCCGCTACCCGCGGCATCGGCGATGGCTGAGCCCGACATGCCGGCGAAGATGATGCTCTGTACAATGTTGATCTGCGCCAGCCCGCCCCGGAAGCGGCCCACCAGGACATTGCAGAAATCGAGCAGGCGCTCGGTCATCGAACCCACGTTCATGAACTCGGCGGCCAGGATGAACAGCGGCACCGCCAGGATGACGTAGTTCGAGTACATGCCGTTCAGGAACTGCTCGGCGACGATGCCCATGTCCGCGCCGACCAGGAACAGGTAGAGCGCCGATCCGGCGATCATGGAAAGGCCGATCGGCATGCCCAGCAGGGCAAGGATGGTGATGGCGACGACGGAAAGGGAAAAGGGACTTGCAATGCTCATACGCCGGAACTCGCCTTGGTGGGATCGTAGGCTTCTGGTGCCTTGCCGCGGATGGCCTGGATGCCGAGCCAGATGTAGCGGACGATCATCGCGACCGTGAAGACGACGTAGATGGAATAGAGATAGTCGAAACGGATCTTCAGATAGGCCGTTTTCTCCACCTTCATGAAGTTGACGTAGTCATAGATGCCGGGCAGCGAGATGCCGAAGAGGACGACCAGAGCAATCGAGCAGATGATCTGCATGATGCGGCGTCCCTTGTCGCTGGTGCTACCCCAAATGAGATCGAACCGGATCTCTTCCGATTCCCGGATCACGAAAGCCGAGCCGAACAGCACGATCCAGATCCACAGGGAGACGCTGATCTCGTGCGTCCAGCCGATCGAAAGGTTGAGGAGGTAGCGGAATATGATCTGGAGAACGAACACGACGAACATCGCGAACAGCATCGCGCACAGAATGTTCTCCGCCCGCCGTCTGAGCCAGTGGCCGGCGGCTGCCAGTCTTTCATACATTCCGTCATTCCTCCCCTGCGGGAGCGCGCCGCGTCACCGGCGCGCCCTGTCTGCGAAACCGTCAGCAATGTGAAGAATTACATTGCCGCGATCTTGTCGAGAATGCCCTCGGGCCAGGACTTGGCCAGGTCGGAGCTGAGGTACTTTTCCTGCGCGAACTTGCGGAAGGCGTCCTGATCCGGCTCGTAGATCTCGAGGCCGTAGTTCTTGAATTCCTCGATCAGGCTCTGTTCCTGCGCGACGTGCTGGTCTTCGCTCCACTTCATCGCCTCGTCGGCGACCTTCTGGAACTTCTCCTGCTGCTCGGGGGTCATCTTGTCCCAAGCGTCCTTGGAGATGACGAGCAGGTCATAGCCGATGAGGTGCGAGGTCAGCACGATCTGCGACATGACCTCGTAGAACTTCATGTTCTTGACGTTCGGCAGCGGGTTGTCCTGGCCATCGATGGCGCCGGTCTGCAGCGCGGTATAGACCTCTGCATATGCAACGGGAACCGGGTTCGCGCCGAGAGCCTCGCCCAGGAACTGCCAGGCGTCACCGCCGGGCATGCGCAGCTTGATGCCGGCCATGTCGGCGGGAGTGTTGATCTTCTTGTTGGGTTTCAGGCCAACCTGACGGGCGCCGAAATAGGTCGGGCCAAGGATCTTGATGCCCAGCTGGTCTTCAGCCTTCTTCTTGAACTCTTCACCCACCTCGCTCTTGAAGAAGGTCGTCACATGGGCGGCGTCACGGAACAGGTAGGCCGACGTCAGTACCGACCATTCCGGGATCTGCTTGGAAATGTCCTGCGGCGCGATGTTGCCCATCTGCAGGTTGCCGCGCTGGATGGCGACGAGCTCAGTGCCCTGCTTGAACAGGTTGCCGCCGAGATAGGTCTCCAGCTTGAAGTCATCTGCGATGCCGTCGGCCAGTTTCTTCATCATCTCGGCGCGGATGTCCTGCTCGGAGAAAACGGCCGAGAACTTCAGCACCGGCTTGTCCTGTGCAAGGGCCGGGGCGGCGAGCGTGGCTGCCGCCATCATGGTCGCGCCGAGAATCGTTCGGCGGGTTAGCTTGAACATGTCGGTTCTCCTCCTGTTGATCTGCCATCCGCGGCGCGGATGGTTCCTCCCACTTCGTTTCTTTCCCTCTGCCTTGCCCGAACCGCCGGCATGGCGGCTCGGCTGACGGTCAGACAGCCGGCAAGCCCTCCGGCCTGATCTGCTTCTTCAACGAGGCAATCCGGAAGATTGCGTTTGCCGCGCCGTACCCCCGGTAGCCGGTCCGCTGGACGATCTCGAAGAAGAATCCTTCGGCGAACGTCCCGCTGTAGAGCTGGAAGTATTCGCCATCGTCGTCGCGGTCATACAGGATGTTTTCCGCGCGCAGCCGCTCCGTGAGCTCCGGGTCAAGCCCGAACCGGGCCTCCACGTCGCCGTAGTAGTTCGGCGAAATCGGCAGCGGCCGGAAGCCGTTTGCCCGCAATGCGGCCGCCGTGGCGAAGATGTCGTCCGTGTTGAAGGCGATGTGCTGAATGCCCGAGCCGAACTTCTCCGCGATGAAATGGCCCGCCAGCGTCCGGCGGTTCTCCGCGCCGTTCATGGTGATCCGCAGCGTTCCCTCGGCATTCTCGATCACCTGGCTGCGCACCACGCCGGCCGGGTCGATGATGTCCACCATCGGTGACTTTCGGGTCTCGAAGATCGACGTGTAGAAGAGTATCCAGGTCAGCATCTCCTCATAGGCCACCGTCTGCGCCACATGGTCGACAGTGACGAGATGCGCGTCGACGACTTCTTCTTCAGGCTCGGCCGGTTTGAAATCAATGTCCCACAGACGGCCAAGCTCGGTTTTCCTGTCGATGAGGTAGAGAATACCGCCGCCCACGCCACGGATGGCGGGGATCCTGAGCTCTCCGGGGCCGACCGGCTGGCTGAAGGGCTCGGCGCCCAGCGCCAGCGCGCGGGCGTGGGCCTCCGCGGCGTCCTCCACCTCAAGCGCCATCGCATAGGCAGACGGCCCGTGCACCGCGTAGGCGGAGCTTGCGAAGCCCACCGGTTCGGTGTTCACGAGAATGCGGATCTCGCTCTGTTCGTAGACGCTGACCTTCTTCGAACGGTGGACCCGCGTCCTGCGGAAGCCCAGCGTCTTCAGCATGGCCACCAGCTGGCCGGCATCGGCATCGCTCACGGCGAATTCGATGAAGGTCACGCCCTTCACCTTTGCCCGGTCGGGCATGGCGGGCACCGAAAGGGACGAGGCGCCGGGACGGCGCCGCACCTGGTCGCCGAGGTAAACGAGTGAGCGGTAGCCGTCTGCGGCGATCGCCTTCGCCGAACCGCCGCGGAACTGGTCGTTGAAGATCTCCAGCGAGAAGTAGCCGTCGTAACCGGTCTCCGCGACTGCGGCCACGAAATCGGCGACCGGCAGGTCGCCTTCGCCGGGCATGCTGCGGAAATGCCGGCTCCAGTAGAGCAGGTCCATGTCGATCAGCGGCGCATCCGCAAGCTGGACGATGAAGATCTTGTCCCTGGGGATCGAGCGGATCGAGTTGATGTCGATCTTGCGCGCCAGCGAATGGAAACTGTCGAGGATCAGTCCGACGTTCGGGTGATTGGCCCTGCGCACGACCTCCCAGGCGTCGCGGTGATCGTTGATGTGACGGCCCCAGGCCAGGGCCTCATAGCCGACCCGCAGCCCGCGCTTCGCCGCCCGTTCGCCAAGCTCGTGGAAATCCGCTGCCGCCCGGTCGATCCCGCCGAGCGAGATGGGCGACACGTTCGAGCAGACGAGCACGAGGTCCGTCCCCAGCTCCTGCATCACGTCGAACTTCCGTTCGGCGCGGTCGAAGGTCCGGCTGCGGTGCGGCTCGGGCATACCCTCGAAGTCGCGGAACGGCTGGAACAGGGTGATTTCGAGCCCGTGGTCGCGCACCATCTGCCCCACTTCGCGCGGACTGCGATCGTAGGCGAGGAAGTCGGTCTCGAAAATCTCGACACCATCGAAGCCGGCCTTGGCGATGGCCTCCAGTTTCTGGGGCAGTTCACCGCTGATCGAAACGGTCGCGATGGATGTCTTCATGACGCAGCCCTTTCCGCCTGAAGCGAGTCGGCCTTTGTCAGTTCTGCGAAGTGACAAAGCATGCGGTCCGCGTCCGGCTTGATGCCGGTGAAAAGCTCGAACGCCTTCACCGCCTGGAACACGGCCATGCCGCCGCCGTTCAGCGTCCGGCAACCACGCCGGTGAGCAGCGATGAGCAGGGCGGTGTTGAGCGGAAAATAGACGATTTCCGCAACCCAGTGCGATGGGCGCAGGAACTCCTCGGGCAGGGGCAGCCCCGGATACTTGGCCATGCCCATGGGCGTTGCGTGGATGAGGCCCGAGGCTTGCGCCATGGCCTGTTCCAGATCCTTGCCTGCCCGCACGACGGCATCGGGAAAGTATCGCCCCATCGTATCGGCAAGGCTCTCTGCTCGGGTTTCGTCCCGGTCGAAGACCGTAAGCCCGCGGGCGCCGGATCGTAGAATTGCATACGCTGTTCCGGCGCCCGCGCCCCCCGCCCCCAACTGAACGACGGAACTCAGGTCGGCATCCGGCAGACCACGGCGGAAGCTCTCCGCGAATCCCCACCAGTCGGTGTTGTGGCCATGTCGTTTTCCGTCCCGAAGCACGATTGTATTTACGGCATGAAGGGCTTCGGCTTCCGGTGAAAGGCTGTCCAGATGCCGGATGACGTCCTGCTTGCAGGGATGGGTGACGTTCAGCCCGCCGAAGCCACGGCTCTCCGCGTCGGCAATGATGTGTGCGAGGTCCGTGTCGTCAAGCCGATCCAGGTCCAACAATTCATAGCTGTAATCCAGCCCGTGCGCCCGCCCCTCGGCGATGTGCATCGCCGGGGTCAAAGATGCCTGGATTCCCTTTCCTATCAGGCCGGCACGAAAGCTGTGCATCCATCCGCCGCCGCTCCGGAAGTGGCTGGTTCCACTCCGGCGTCGGCCCTCCTCCCATTAGCTCCTTGACTTTAGGATTAATGTACGAACTAGTTCGTGTCAATTGAGCCGAGCATTGAAAGATGGCACGAAGCTCAATATGACCTAGGCGCTGAGCTGCGGCGGCCGGAGGAGGCCGCCAACGGGAGGGTTATGGGCGTGGACATGGCACGCGAGCGGGAACCCCGGAAGAACGATCCGGAAGGCACCAGGGAGGACATCCTGAGGGTGGCCACGGAGGAATTCGCGGCCTTCGGGCTTTCTGGCGGACGGGTCGATGCGATCGCGGAAAAGACCCGCACGTCCAAGCGGATGATCTATTACTACTTCGGCAGCAAGGAGGGGCTGTACCTCGCGGTTCTGGAGAAGGCCTACCGCAAGATCCGCACCCTGGAAGCGGATCTGAAGCTCGAGGGCATGGGGCCGGTGGAGGCCCTGCGCACGCTGATTGCCAGCACCTTCGATCACGATGAACAGAACCCGGACTTCGTGCGCCTCGTCAGCATCGAGAACATTCACCACGCGATGCACATGAAGCGCTCCACGGAGATCGGCAAGCTCAACATCTCCATCATCAAGACGCTGGAGGACATTCTGGAGCGCGGTCGCAGGGAAGGGGTATTCCGCCGCGACGTCGACGCCATCGACCTCCACATGATGATCAGCGCCTTCTGCTTCTTCCGGGTCTCGAACCGCTACACCTTCGGCACGATCTTCCACCGCGACCTGTCGGAGCCGGAGACCTACAATCGGCACCGGCAGATGATTTCGGACGCGGTGATCGCCTATCTGACCAGTGCCGGCTGATCGCTGGTCTGGCTGTGCACCGTCGGGGCGAAAGCTTGGTTTCCGCGCGACGAATCTCATGGAGAGCCTTGGCAGGCGGTCGCAACCGTTTGCCGCATCCGCCAAAAGCATGGTGGAAAACGAAACCAAATCGGCTATTCACGTGGCAGGGGACGCGCGGAACCCGGAAATCCAGAGCCGTCACGACATGAATGACGTGTTTACACTTCGGACCGCGCTGACAGAATTGCAGGCAAACACATGAACACACCGCTTGAAGGGATCCGGGTTGTCGAGCTGGCGCGCATTCTGGCAGGCCCCTGGATCGGCCAGACGCTGGCAGATCTCGGTGCCGAGGTTATCAAGGTTGAAGCCCCGGAAGGCGACGACACCCGACGGTGGGGACCCCCGTTCATCGAGCGGCCAAGGCCGGACGGCAGCGTGGAGAAGGTCGCGGCCTATTTCCATTCGGCCAACCGGGGGAAGTCCTCGGTGGTGTGCGATTTCAACGATCCCGGTGACCTGGCCCGGCTGAAAAGGCTTATCGCCGAGGCGGATGTGGTCATCGAAAACTTCAAGGTCGGGGGCCTCCGGAAATACGGGCTCGACTACGAGAGCCTGGCAAAGGACAATCCCCGCCTCGTCTATGTTTCGGTCACGGGCTTTGGGCAGACCGGCCCCAGGGCGACACAGCCGGGCTACGACTTTCTGATCCAGGGCATGTGCGGGATCATGGATCTGACCGGCGATCCCGCGGGGGAGCCGCAGAAGGTCGGCGTGGCCTGGATCGACATCTTTACCGGCCTCTACGGAACCATCGGCGTGCTTTCCGCCCTTGCCGCCCGCGACAAGACCGGGCGCGGCCAGCATGTGGACGTATCGCTGCTCGACTGTGGCGTTGCGGTGCTCGCCAACCAGGCGACCAACTGGCTGCTCGGCGGGATGGTTCCGCGCCGCCTCGGCAACGCGCATCCGAACATCGTGCCGTACCAGGTTTTCCCGACGAGCGACGGTCATATGATCATTGCCTGCGGCAACGACCGGCAGTTCGCAGCGCTGTGCGGCGTGCTCGGCGTGGAAGAGCTCGCCAGGGATGAGCGCTATGCCACGAACCCGGCGCGGGTCGCCAATCGCGAAAGCCTGACCGCGCTGCTGTCCGAGCGCACCCGGACCATGGACCGTGCGACACTGATCGGTGCGCTGGAAAAGGCAGGCGTGCCGGCCGGGCCGATCAACAGCGTGGCGGAGGCTCTTTCAGAGCCGCAGGTGCTGGCGCGCGGCATGGTCATTGAACCCGAAGGGATTCCGGGGCTCCGCACGCCGATCAGCTTCTCCGGCAGCGAGCTCGCGCTCGACAAGGCTTCGCCCCTGCTGGGCGTCGGACAATGGGAGTTCACCAGTCAGGGGAAAAGGTAATCTGCCTCGCGACGCGCGAGCGGCGTGCGCCGGGGGCGGAGGGAATGCGCCGCCGGCGGTTACTCGGCGGCTACACCTGCGGCCTGGATCGCTGAAAGAAACGGACCGGCCTGCGCGATAGCCTGCGCAATGCGCGCGCTGACGAGGTCCGAAACGACAGCGCCATCGGCGAAATCGCGGTCATTCGCATAGATGGCCGTCGGCAGCGTATAGGCTTCGAAGAAACCGAACAGCGGCCGCAGCTGGTGCTCCACCATCAGCGCATGTTTGTCGCCGCCGCCGGTGGCGGTCAGAAGGACGGGCTTGCCCTTCAGGGCTGCAGGATGCAGCAGGTCGAAGAAGTGCTTGAAGAGCCCCGTATAGCTGCCCTTGTAGGTCGGGCTGCCGACAACCAGCAGATCGGCGTTTTCGATGCTTTCAACGATGCTTCTCGCGTGGTCATCGAGATCGGCCACGCTGTTTGCGGTGCGGAAGGAGGGCCCCAGGCTAGCCAGGTCGTAGGTGGCGACGGAGCGGCCGTACTCACGTCCGATCTGGTGCGCGACCTGCCTGACAAAGGCATATGTCTTCGACGGCGAGGAAATATTGCCCGAAAACCCGATGATGCTTGCTGATGTCATGATGGACCCGTCTGTGGCGTGTGGAGGGAGCTGCCGGAAGAATTCGGCCGAAGCTGATCAGCCATGGAACGGGGAGGAGGTTTCGTTCCCGACCTGCCAATCCTTCCGGCAAGATGATGGGTAGCGAGAGAGAGAGAGAGAGACTCAGCCCGCCGGAATTGTCCCACGGCGGTTCATGGGAACAGGAACGACATTCAGACGGGGCGTAAAGTCAGTCTTCATGATCTCTGCCGTCTCCAATATTGCGATGCTTGCACAATACTTGCCGGCAAAAAGTGGATGGAGAGATGGTTTTCTGAATATCAATTCGGGGCCGAAACAGGAATCTCATTCACCCCGCACCAGCCGGAGCCACAAACCCGCGCTCAAGCAACAGTTTCGGGTGCCTGGGTGACGAGGGCACCAGGACGGGTAGGCCGTGACAGGTTTCGCCGGCCTGTGCCGCCGTGGGTGCCTGGAAACCGCGCGCCTAACGGTGGTTCTCTTGACCTGGCACAAAGCCCGGGATGAAGTAGCGCCCCATAGTGCCGCGGCCGAAGCGCTGCGGGCGTTCCCGCGCGCGCCGCGAACGCGTAAACACCGGAAGCGCCTTGAACATGAACCCGAAGACACAATTCAACCTCTGGTACTGGCTGATCGCCTTTTTCATTTTTCTGGCGTTCCAGTACGTCTACACGACTGCCACGCAGGTGGCGCAGATCCCGTACAGCCAGTTCGAGACCTATCTCCAGGAAGGCCGTATCGCCGAGGTCGCCGTTTCCGACCAGTACATTCAGGGCACGTTCAAGGAGCCCGTCGATGGCAAGCCGATGTTCATCACCACGCGTGTCGAACCTGACCTTGCCAAGGAGCTTCAGGCGCATGGCGTGGTGGTGACGGGCCAGATCGAAAGCACGTTCCTGCGCGATCTGCTTTCCTGGGTCGTGCCGGTCGTGCTTTTCGTTGGCATCTGGATGTTCATGCTGCGGCGCATCGGCGGCGGCGTTGGCGGCGGCCTGATGCAGATCGGGAAATCCAAGGCCCGGGTCTATGTCCAGTCCGACACGGGTGTAACCTTTGCCGATGTCGCCGGCGTCGACGAGGCAAAGGAAGAGCTGAAGGAGATCGTCGAGTTCCTCAAGAACCCGCAGGACTACAGCCGGCTCGGTGCGCGCATGCCCAAGGGCATCCTGCTGGTCGGCCCGCCCGGCACGGGCAAGACGCTGCTGGCGAGGGCTGTCGCGGGGGAGGCGGGCGTGCCGTTCTTCTCCATTTCCGGCTCGGAGTTCGTGGAACTGTTCGTCGGCGTGGGGGCGGCCCGCGTGCGCGACCTGTTCGAGCAGGCCCGCGCCAAGGCACCGGCGATCATTTTCATTGACGAGCTCGACGCGGTCGGCCGCGCCCGCGGTATCGGTCCGCTCACCGGCGGCCACGACGAGAAGGAGCAGACACTGAACCAACTGCTCGCGGAGCTGGACGGTTTCGATCCGTCTACCGGCGTGGTGCTGCTGGCGGCGACCAACCGGCCCGAGATTCTCGATCCGGCGCTCTTGCGCGCAGGCCGCTTCGATCGCCAGATCCTCGTCGATCGTCCGGACAAGACAGGTCGCATCCAGATCCTCGGCGTACATTTGAAGAAGGTGAAGAAGCTCGCTCCGGATGTGAGCCCCGAGCAGATCGCGGCGCTCACGCCCGGTTTCACCGGCGCGGACATCGCCAATCTTGTTAACGAAGCGACCCTGCTTGCCACCCGCCGCAGGGCTGATGCGGTGGCGATGGAGGATTTCACCAATGCGATCGAGCGCATCGTGGCGGGCCTGGAAAAGCGCAACCGCCTGCTCAACCCGAAGGAGCGCGAGATCGTCGCCTATCACGAGATGGGCCACGCGCTGGTGGCGATGGCGCTGCCCGGCACCGACGTGGTCCACAAGGTGTCTATCATCCCGCGCGGGATTGGCGCGCTCGGCTATACCATCCAGCGCCCGACCGAAGATCGCTTCCTGATGACCCGCGAGGAGCTTCTCAACAAAATGGCCGTGCTGCTCGGCGGCCGCGCGGCGGAGAAGATCGTCTTCGGGCATTTGTCCACCGGGGCGGCGGACGATCTGGCGAAGGTGACAGACATTGCCCGTGCAATGGTCACGCGCTACGGCATGTCGGACAAGCTCGGCCATGTGGCGCTGGAAAAGGAGCGCTATTCCTTCCTCGCGGGGGATCAGATGTACTACGGCCCGCAGGAGCGCAGCTACTCGGATGAAACCGCCTCCGCCGTGGATGAGGAGGTCCGCAGGATCGTCGACCAGACATTCGACCGGGTGGTGAATCTTCTTACCGAGCGTCGGGACGCATTGGAGCGTACCGCCCGCAAGCTTCTGGAAAAGGAAACGCTTGGTGCCGACGAGATACGCGAGCTTGCCGGCGAAGCTGCCGCAGCCGCCAGGACGTCAGCCTGAGCGGCCTGCCGGTGATCAGATCGCGGTGGGACGTGCCCCGTCTCACCGCGCGGCCCTCGTCCGCTCCATACGATCAGGTGGGAATGGGCGGGCCGCCATTCCTGCCTTCTTCCGTTGCGTCGGCCCGCCCGGCGCTCTCCCGGGGGATTTGGCTTCTGGTCTCTTGAAACGGCCACGGTCGGTAACTAGCTGAATTTCCACACGTGGCTCCTGGTGAGTCGTGGGGGGAGATCCGGGCTCACCAAGGTGGCGAGACTTCAATTGACGTAGTTTGCCCTTGGGAGAGCGATACGATGTTCCATTCTTCGCTGAAGAGGAGCGTCCAGCAAACCAGCGCATCCGAGCGTAACCCCGGAAAGGGAGTTGGGGAGGAATAGCCAGGGCGGGACGACGGGGCCGTCCCCGCGCGTTGGCCCGCGGGCAGGCGCCTTCGGTCCATTCGCAGGCACCTGAAGAGCCGCTCCGCCCCGCAACGTCCCGCAGATCCAGACATCCGCCCGGAGCGTGACGATGATTGTCTGTCAGCCGCCAGATGTGCTGCAGGTTCTCCACGTCCAAGCCCCGACCACCCTGCCTCCGTCGCGGAAGCGCAGGCAGAACCGCCGTTCGCCGCGCGCCACCCTCCGCGCGGGCACGCTCTTCCCGCACACTGCGAACTTTCTGGCGCCCCCGCCGTGGGGCACTCATTCCGTCTGCTTCATCAACCGTTTTCTGCGGGGGCCGAGGTTCCTGCGCGCGATGGCAGGCCAGTCCTCCGCTTCGCTGACTGCTTCTTGTGAACATCAGGGAGAACATGATGAGGACAATCACCAGGACATTGATGGCTGCAGCCCTAGGTGCGTCGCTGATGGCTCCGTTGCCGGTGATCGCCCAGGACAATGGGGCGCAGAAGGCAGAGCTGAGCGGATTCTGGCTGACCACCTCGTGGCCGGAAATGACGCTGAAGCCGGGCGAGAACCATTCCATATCGCTGTCGCTTCGCAACCAGAACCTGCCGCCGCAGCGGGCGGCGCTCGAAGTGACCGGTGTGCCGGAGGGCTGGGAATGGGCGCTCAAGGGCGGCGGGCGCGAAGTGACGGCGGCAATCGTCTCTCCCGACAGCACCGAGCGGCTGACGCTCGACATTACCCCGCCGAAGGATGCGGAAACCGACAAGTCCTATCCGATCGAAGTGCGCGCCCGGACCAGCGAGGGCTCGGCAAGCCTGCCGTTGCTGATCCGGCTTTCCGAGGTCGAGAAGGTTGCCTCCGGCCTTTCTGTCGAACCGGAACTTCCCGCGCTGCGCGGCAGCGCCCGCTCCACCTTCTCCTTCAAGATCCGCGTGAAGAACGAGGGCGAGGAGGATGGTCTCTTCAATCTGGCGGCGAAGGTGCCGAATGGTTTCCATGTCCGCTTCAAGAAGGGCTATGGCTCGGAAGAGATCACCAGCATCCCCATCAACGCCGGTTCAACCGAGACCGTCACCATGGAGGTCATTCCCTCGCGCAGCGTTTCGGCTGGACAGTATGAAGCCGGGTTCGAGATTTCCGGCGAGGGTCTGACGGGTACGGCGGACCTGAAGCTCGACGTGACAGGCGAACCACAGGTGGCGATCGTCGGTCCGCAGGAGCGCCTCTCCGGCGAGGCGGTCGCGGGCAAGGAGACCACCTTCACCTTCACCCTGGTCAACACCGGCTCGGCGCCGGCGACGGACATCGAGATGACGGCCACTCAGCCCACAGGCTGGAACGTCGAATTCGAGCCGAAGGAAGTCGCCCAGATCGCGCCCAACTCGACAGCCCAGGTGAACGTGAAGATCACGCCGTCCGAGCAGGCGATCACCGGCGACTACATGGTCAATATCCGTGCCGCCAACAATGACATTTCCCAGGATGTGCAGTTCCGCGTCACGGTGAAGACCTCGACCATGTGGGGTGCTGCCGGTCTTGGCATCATCGCCATCGCAGCTCTTGTGCTGGGTGGTGCCGTCATGAGGTATGGCCGGCGATGAGTGCGGTGGTTCTGGAGGCAAGGGGCCTCGCCAAGCGTTACGGCAGTCAGGTTGCCGTCGCTGGCATCGACCTCATCGTCCATGAGGGGGAAGTCATAGGGCTGCTTGGGCCGAACGGCGCCGGCAAGACGACCACCATCCTCATGCTGCTGGGTCTGACGGAGGCCAGCGAAGGCACCGTCACAATCCTGGGCAAGGATCCTCTGCGCCAGCCGCTGGCGGTCAAGCGGGAGGTCGGCTATCTGCCGGACGCGGTCGGCTTCTACGACAACATGACAGGGCGTGAGAACCTTGCCTACACGGCGAGGCTTGCCGGCCTGTCGCGCGAGCAGGCCAAGGAACGCATCGCCGTTGCGCTGGAGCGGGTGCGCCTGACGGAGGCCGCGGACCGACCCGTCGGCACCTATTCGCGCGGCATGCGCCAGCGCCTCGGCATCGCGGAGCTGCTGATGCGCGACTGCAAGGTGGCGATCCTCGACGAGCCCACCTCGGGCCTCGATCCGCAGTCGACGCAGGAGCTCCTGGAGCTGATTCTGGAGCTGTCGCGCGGCGGCATGACCATCCTGCTGTCCTCGCACATGCTGGACGTGGTGCAGTCGATCTGCACCCGGGTCGCCCTGTTCAACAAGGGGCGCATCGGCTTCTTCGGCACGGTGGAGGAGCTGGCGGAACGGCTCGGGCGTGGCTCGTATGTCATTGACGTCGAGGCGGAGGGCATCGACCTGCCCAGTGTCCTCAGCGGTGCCAACGGCGTCACCTCGGTCGTCGCTTCCGAGAACGGCACATGGCAGGTAGAGGCCGTCAACGATGTCCGAGCCGAGCTCGCGTGCCTGATCGTGCAGGCGGGAGGGAACCTGAAGAACATGAACCTCCGCCGGGCACGGCTGGATGAGGCTTACAACCGCTATTTCAGGGAGTATGCCAATGCGGCGTGAAGGTTCACCGTTTACGGGCGTCGGCACCGTCGCGCTGAAGGAAGCGGCCGATCACATGACGAGTGCGCGTATGCACCTCATCATGCTGCTCGTGCTGCTGACAGCCATCGGCGCGGTCTACGGCGCCATCGACCGCATCCGCGAGACGACGGCCCAGGATCCCTATCTGTTTCTCAAGCTGTTCACGGTGGCCAGGGATCCGCTGCCGTCCTTTGCGGCCTTCCTGGGCTTCCTGCTGCCGCTGGTGGCGATCGCGCTCGGCTTCGACGCGGTCAACGGCGAGTTCAACCGCCGCACTATGAGCCGGCTGCTGGCCCAGCCGATCTACCGGGACGCTGTGCTGTTCGGCAAGTTCCTGGGTGGCCTGCTGGTCATTGCGATCGCGCTCGTCACCCTGTGGCTGATGATGGTTGGCCTCGGAATCCTGTTCCTCGGCCTGCCACCATCGGGCGCGGATATCCTCCGCGGCGTTGTGTGGCTTGCCGTGACGGTGGCCTACGCGGGCGTGTGGCTGGCGCTGGCGATCACCTTCTCGACGCTGGTGCGTTCTCCGGCCACGTCTGCGCTGGCGGCGCTGGCGGTCTGGCTGATCTTCACCGTGTTCTGGAGCATGATCGCTCCGCTCGTTGCCGGTCTGATCGCGCCCATCGACCCGTTCGACCCGATGAGCGTCGTCAACCGCTTCGAGTGGCAGCAGCTGATCGCGCGCCTGTCGCCGCAGACGCTCTATGGCGAGGTGACCGGCCTCCTCCTCGATCCGGCAGCCCGTTCGGTAGGCCCGGTGTTCGCCTATCAGCTGCGTGGCGCGGTGATTGGTGCACCTCTGCCCACCATGCAGAGCCTGCTCATCGTGTGGCCTCAGATCGTCGGCCTGATCGCAGCCATGCTGCTCCTGTTCACGCTCGCCTATGTCGTGTTCCAGCGGCAGGAGGTGAGGGCCTGACCTTGACGACAGGCAGGGCTTGCAGTCTCCGCCGGGGTTCTGCTCCGGCGGATTTTATTTCGCCCGTATTGATCTGTGGCATGGAGCGGGGTTCCTGTATGGTGCAAGAACTGGCATTGGACGCCCCACATTGTTTCGCAACGAGGCAGGAACCATGGCCCCCAAACCGAACGTCGCCTTGCAACGCGGTGCGAGCCAGCCCGTTCCCGAGTTGCCGCTCGAGCATCCGCAGGTGAATCGCGAGTTCATTGGCGCTCTGGTCAGGGCCTTTTATGGCAAGGTTCGCCGCGACGCGCGGCTGGGACCTATCTTCGACGGCGTCATCGGTGATCATTGGGAGCCGCATCTGGAGAGGATGACCGACTTCTGGAGCGCAGTCATCCTCAAGAACGGCGCATACAAGGGACGCCCCGTCCCTGCCCATGTGAAGCTCAAACAGGTCGTGCCCGAGGATTTCCAGATCTGGCTGGGGCTCTTTCGCGAAACCGTGACGGAACGCTGCGAACCGGAAGTGGCGCAGGTTTTTATGGAGCGCGCCGAGCGTATCGCTGAAAGCCTGATGCTCGCCATGTTCTACCGCCTGCCGGCGGCGGGGATCGGGTTGGGGCGTGAGACGCCGCGCCGCTGAGCCTTCCGATCAGGACCAGCGTGCCATAATCCTTGCTCGACGACCGTCGAGGCAGGACTGTCCGTCGCGCTCAACTGGTCACGACGGGTAGGGCTCTCTTGGGCCTGCCTCATTATTCTCAAAAAGAGGAACCCGCCCCACGGGTGTGGAGCGGGCTGGTCGAGGTTCTGAGCGCGTCAGATCTTTAGAAGTCCATGCCGCCGCCCGGCATCGCGGGAGCGGTTTCCTTCTTTGGCTTCTCGGCGATCATCGCCTCGGTGGTGATCAGCAGGCCGGCGACGGAGGCCGCATCCTGCAGAGCGGTGCGAACCACCTTGGCGGGGTCGATGACGCCCTGCCCGAACATGTCGCCGAACTCACCCGTCTGGGCGTTCCATCCGTAGGCGAAGTCGGACTTCTCACGCAGCTTGCCGACGATGATCGAGCCTTCCTCGCCAGCATTCTCAGCGATCTGGCGAACCGGCGCCTCGATGGCGCGGCGGATGATCTCGACACCGAACTTCTGGTCGGCGTTGTCGGTCTGGACGCCGTCGAGAGCCTTGGCAGCGCGCAGCAGGGCAACGCCACCACCCGGCAGGATGCCTTCCTCGACAGCGGCGCGGGTCGCATGCAGGGCGTCGTCGACGCGGTCCTTCTTCTCCTTCACCTCGACTTCGGTCGCACCGCCGACGCGGATCACGGCAACGCCACCGGCGAGCTTGGCCAGGCGCTCCTGCAGCTTTTCGCGGTCGTAGTCAGAGGTGGTCTCCTCGATCTGGGCCTTGATCTGCTTGATGCGACCCTCGATCTCCTCCTTGCTGCCGGCGCCATCGACGATGGTGGTGTTCTCCTTGTCGATGATGACCTTCTTGGCGCGGCCGAGCATCTCGAGGGTGACATTCTCGAGCTTGATGCCGAGATCCTCGGAGATCGCGGTGCCGCCGGTCAGGATGGCGATATCCTGCAGCATGGCCTTGCGGCGGTCGCCGAAGCCAGGAGCCTTGACCGCAGCAACCTTCAGGCCGCCGCGCAGCTTGTTGACGACGAGCGTGGCCAGGGCCTCGCCCTCGACGTCCTCGGCGATGATGAGGAGCGGCTTGCCCGACTGGACAACGGCCTCGAGGATGGGAAGCATTGACTGCAGGTTCGAGAGCTTCTTCTCGTGGATGAGCACGTAAGGCTCCTCCAGCTCGACCCGCATCTTTTCCTGGTTGGTAATGAAATAGGGGGAGAGATAGCCGCGGTCGAACTGCATGCCCTCGACCACCTCAAGCTCGGTCTCGGCGGTCTTGGCCTCTTCAACCGTGATGACACCCTCGTTGCCGACCTTCTGCATGGCCTCGGCGAGGAAGCGGCCGATCTCGGAGTCGCCGTTGGCGGAAATCGTGCCTACCTGGGCAATCTCGTCGTTCTTGGTAACCTTGCGAGCGTTCGCCTTCAGCTCGGCGACAACCGCGTCAACGGCCTTGTCGATGCCGCGCTTCAGGTCCATCGGATTCATGCCGGAGGCGACGGCCTTCGCGCCCTCCTTGATGATGGCCTGGGCGAGAACGGTCGCGGTGGTCGTACCGTCACCGGCAAGATCGTTGGTCTTGCTGGCGACCTCGCGCACCATCTGGGCGCCCATGTTCTCGAACTTGTCCTCAAGCTCGATCTCCTTGGCAACGGAGACGCCGTCCTTGGTGATGCGCGGAGCGCCGAAGGACTTGTCGATGACGACGTTGCGTCCCTTCGGGCCGAGGGTGACCTTGACTGCATTCGCAAGAATGTCGACGCCACGCAGCATGCGCTCGCGGGCATCAGTGCTAAACTTCACGTCTTTTGCGGCCATTGAACACTCCTGTTATAGGCAGCTTTCTTGGACTGATGCGGAAAGAAGCCTCAAGCGGCCTTCTTTTCGGATTCCACCTTCTCGATCACGCCGAGAACATCGCTTTCCTTCATGATCAGGTAGTCGACACCATCGATCTTGACTTCGGTGCCCGACCACTTGCCGAAAAGGATGCGGTCGCCGACCTTGACGTCCAGCGGAATGAGCTTGCCGGAATCGTCACGCGCGCCCGGCCCGACTGCGATCACTTCACCTTCGCTGGGCTTCTCCTTCGCGGTGTCGGGGATGATGATGCCACCCGCAGTTTTCTGCTCAGCTTCAATGCGGCGGACTAGAATGCGATCATGCAGTGGACGGAACGTCATTTCGTTCTCCTAGAGGACAAACAATGATTGACCGAATCCCTCCGCACCGGCCACCGCGAGGCCGGTAGCGAGGTCACGCAACCCTTGCGGCGTTGCGCGCGAGACGATCTGGTTTCAGTCGAAAAAGTTTTCAAGAGGGGAGACAAAAAAATTTAGCACTCGCATGGGTGGACTGCTAATTGGTTGATTTTCTAGTGGAAAAGTCTGTTGATAACCGAGGTGGTGAAGCGGGTTGCCGCCTGCCGGGATCAAGCGGGGACCTTCGCCGGTCCACCGCTCGTGGCCCCGCCGGCGCGGCGTTAAGAAGGTGTGCCGGCTAACCGGCTGACGTTGCAAGCGGGGATTGACTGATGGGCGGTCTGGCGTTCACCGAACGCCGGCGCCCGCTGTAGGCAACGCCGGCATAGGATGCGGCTTCGAGAAACAGGCGGCGCGCTTCAGCGCCGGTTCGCCAGCCGTCCAGTGCATCCCGACAGGCGATCATGGCGCGTCTCCAATGGGCGCCGCGGGCCGATTGAGGCCACGCACTTTCCAGGCATTCAAGGGCTTCAAAAGCGGTCGACACCTTTCGCTCGGGCCGGTCAGGCATGCGCACGATGACAGGTTCAGGAAAGGTGATATCCGTCAATTGCTTCCTCCATTATTGTCTTTGTTGTCAGAGCAAGTCATTCGACGGGCTTTGCCGCCCACCCATGATCTGGTGGTTGCGTGCGGAGGGTTCAAGCGTCGTCAGGGAGCGCCCCGAGCGGGGGCGATCAAGGCTCGGGCGTGCATGCGGGTTTCGCGGAAGGTGACCGATGCGCCGGGTCCTTGGTGCTGCTGAGGTGCCGAGAGCAGTGCAAAAAGAAACTCTGCATTAGCTTGAGCAAGCGCCGTGTGGTATCGCTCGGGCAATGTCTTATTCGTTCGACAAGTTGCCGATTCACGATCTGCTCGTGCCCGTGGTCAGTGCGAGTGCTGCACTGGCGCGGCTGGACGAGCGTCTGCACTCAAGTCCGGTGCGGACCGGCTGGATCGAGCGCACACATTTCCTCGACGCCGCCGCGGCACTCTGGCTCGAAGGCGAACTCGTGCAGATGGAGGACCTGGTGCTCCACGACGAGCGCATGGACGTGCGGGCGCCGACGCATGAGCTTACGCGCGCCCATGCGGTTCTGCGCGCCCGCCGCCGCATCCACGCGGCGAAGCCGGACTGGGCGCTGTCACGAGCCGGATTGCGCGAACTGGCCGGATTGAGCGCGCCGCAGGAAGAAGGCCCGGCGGATCAATCCCGGGATCATGCGTCCGTGCCGGGAGTTGGCCATCAGGATGATGAGCTTGTTGTCGGAGCAACCGGCGACAAGGCGGATCCGCTTGCCGCTCACTTTGCGGCGCTGGATGCGGTCCTCGAGCGGGCCAACCTGCTTCTTGACGGCAAGCGCGTGGAACGCCGTCCCGACAGCGTGGAAGAAACCGCACAGCCGGTGCCGCTGCGCGTGCGCTCGGAGCTTGTCTATGATCTCGAGTGGGACGAAAGCGCGCGCATGGCGGAATGGACCGCGGTTCTGGAACGGACGGAGGGGCTTCCGGCCATGCTTCGCGCGGTCGTACTGCTCGACGCGTGGGAGCAGATCAATGTGCTGCAGCATGGCGGCTGGCTCGGCGGGCTGCTTGTGGCGTCCCTCCTGCGACGGGAAGGACTGACGCTGCATCATCTGCCCTGCCTGCATCTCGGCAGCCGCGCGATCGCCCGCGAGCGGCGCCGGTCTCCAGACCAGACCCGGCGCCTGCTGGCATTTCTGTCTTCCATCGAGGCGGCTGTTGAACTCGGCATCAAGGAGCACGACAAGCTGATGTTGGCGAAGGCGCAGATGGAGCGCCGGCTGGCAAAACGCCGGTCGAACTCCCGGCTTCCCGAACTGATCGAGCTTGTTCTTGCGCGGCCGATGGTCTCCACGACGATGATCCAGAAGGCGCTCAAGGTCACCCAACAGGGTGCCATCAATCTGGTGGAGGAATTGGCACTGCGGGAAATGACCGGTCGCAAGCGCTTCAGGGCCTGGGGCGTTCTTTAGTCTGGCTCGCAAATTGCGTGAGGAAGAAGAGTGCCGGGCACCGGGGGCTCTCCGCGGCTTAAAGCGGAGAAGGCGATCTGAAAGGCAACCGGCGCCCCGGTTTTCGGATCGCCGGTTGTTTGCGCCGGCTCTGGGGGAAGAGTATCGGGGTTGCCGGCCGGCGCGGAACAACGATGCGTGGGGTCAGTCCGGATCCTTGATGGTTCCGACCTGGCGGCCGATCTGGCTGTAAATGCCGGCGCCGATCATGCCGCCGTCCACGGCAAGGTCCGCGGCCGTGATGAAACGGCTGTCCGGTCCCAGCAGGAAGATCACGGCACCCGCCACCTCGTCCGGGTCGGCTCCGCGTCCGAGCGGCGTCATGGCCCGGTTGCCCTCGAAGAAGGCACTTGCCTGGTTTGCGTTGTATCCGGCGTTGGGCCGGTTGATCATCGGCGTGTCAATGAGACCGGGGCAGATCGTGTTGACCCGGATCTTGCGCGGGGCGAGTTCGATGGCTGCCGCCTTCGCAAGTCCGCGCAGGGCCCATTTGCTGGCCGTGTAGGCGGCGCTGAAATAACCGGTGAGCCCAGCCGTAGAGGACACGTTCACGATCGAGGCGCCGGCCTCCATGGCGGGAGCGGTCATGCGGATGCCGAGGAAGGCGCCGGTGAGATTCACGCTGAGCAGGTTTTCCCATTCGGCGAGCGTGGTTTCCGTCACCGTCTTGCGGAGCGTGATGCCGGCGTTGTTCACCAGGCCGGAGAGTGGCGATCCAAGCGCCTTTACCGCGTCTAGAGCCTCAAGCCAGGTCGCTTCCTCCGCCACGCTGCCCGACACGATCTTCAGGTGATCGGCGCGGCTGCGGTCGATGGCCCAGTCGGGGCTGTCCGGCGCAAGCGGGTCAATGACAACGACATTCGCGCCAAGCCGCAGCAGGCGATTGACCTCCGCCGCACCTTGTCCGCGTGCGCCGCCGGTGACGATGAATGTCTTGTTGACCCAGTAGGTGTCCGTCATGATCTCACTATGCCTCCATCCACACTCAGTGTATGGCCGGTGATGTAGCTGCTGCCTTCGCCCGCCAGGAACGCGACGGCGTCCGCGATCTCCGCCGGCTGACCAATGCGGCCGAGCGGCGTGCGGGCGAGCAGCATCGTGCGCTGTTGCTCGTCCTGGTGCATCCAGGCGCTCATGGGCGTCTCGATATAGCCGGGCGCTATGGCGTTGACGCGGATGTTGTAGGGCCCCCACTCGATCGCGAGGCACGATGTCAGGTGGGCGATGGCAGCCTTGGCGGCGGCATAGGGGGCACAGTTGGGGCGAGCCTTAAGCCCGGCATAGCTGGAAAGGTTGATGATGCTGCCGCCCTTGCCCTTCTCGCGCATCACGCGAGCGGCCTGCTGGGCGCCGAAGAATGCGGCTGTGAGGTTGATCGCCAGCGTCTGGTTCCACTCCTCCTCAGAGATTTCCAGGGCTTCCCGGCGTTCCAGAAAGCCGGCGTTGTTCACCCAGACGTCGATTGCGCCATGGGTTGCAACGATGTCCTCGACGGTCTGGCGGAGCGTTGTCGTGTCGGTAATGTCGAAGGTGCGGTAATCGATATCGCTGTCCGGCTCCTTCGGGGGCACCACGTCGATCGCGACGATCTTCATGCCCTCCGCCTTCAGGCGCTTGCAGATTGCCCTGCCAATTCCGCCGCAGGCTCCGGTGACGACAGCTACTTTACCTTGGGTCATTGTGTTGTTCTGCAATCCGATTGTCAGATGAATTCTGATGAAACGAGAAGCGGCTGCCCGCAGAGGGCAGCCGCAGGAGGGGGAGGGGTCAGTCGCCGCTGATCTCGCTCAGCGGGATACCCTTGGTTTCCCGGATCATGGTCGCGGCAATGACCGCGAGCAGACCGAGGAACATGATGTAGACCGAGAACACCCAGGACATGCCGATGGAGGTGAGCCAGGTGTTGAGGTACGGGGCCGTACCGCCGAAGATCGCCACCGACAGCGAGGACAGGAAGCCGACGCCAAGAGCACGCTGCTTGGTCGGGATCTGCTCGGCGATGAGCGCCGGGTAGATCGCGGCAATGATGGCCCAGACCGCCAGGCCGATGCCCTGCGAGACGAACAGCGTCCACGGCTCGGAGGTCAGGATGGCGTTGACCGGGAACGGAGCCAGGATGATGCCCAAGCCATAGATCGCGACCATGGTCTTGCGTCCGAAGCGGTCAGCCAGATGGCCGAAGAACGGCAGCAGGAAGAGGGTCACCACCTGAGCGCACAGGCTGGCGATGAACGCGCCGTTGGCATCCATGCCATGGTTGGAGATGGCCATGCTGGGGGCGAAGGTCACCCAGGTGTAGTAGGCGACGTTGGAGGAGGAGGAGAAGAAGATCACCTTGAAGAGAATCTGGATCTTCTCCTGCCGCGTCAGCGGGCGCGGTTCGGCCTTTGACGCGGAGGTCTTGGTGTAGACCGGCGTCTCATGGCTCGCGCGGCGCATGTAGAGCGCGAAGATGCCGAGCAGACCGCCGAAGGCGAAGCCGATGCGCCAGCCGTACTCCATCATCTGTTCCTTGGTGAAGATGGAGGTCAGCAGGATACCGAGCAGTGTGGCGCCCATCACGCCGAGCGTCACGCTTACGAAAACCGAGCTCGACCAGAGGCCGCGGTGTTCGGGCGGGGAGATCTCGGCCACGTAGGCATAGGATACGCCGGACTCGCCACCATGGGCCAGGCCCTGCAGCAGACGGGCGGTCAGCAGCAGGACCGAAGCCCAGATGCCGATGCTCTCGTAGCTCGGAATGAAAGCGATGATGAAGCTTGCCAACGCCATCGTCGACATGGTCAGGATGAGCGTGTTCTTGCGGCCGATCTTGTCGCCGAAGCGGCCGAAGACAATTCCGCCCACCGGACGGGCGACGAAGCCCACGGCAAAGACGGCCAGCACCGACAGAAGCGCCGAGGTCGGGTTGCTGTTGTCGAAGAAGTTGGCCGCCAGGTAGACGGCGAATGTGCCGTAGAGCGTCCAGTCGAACCACTCAAGCAGGTTGCCGAAAACCGCCGCACGAAGCGAACGGAGTGCCTTCTGACGTTCGGATAGCGTAGCTCCGGCCCCGGCAAAGCCCGAGGCAGTCTCTGTGTTTGCCATGTTTCCTCCGATTGATTGCCGGGGTTGCTCCTCCCCGGGGCTTTGTCTCATTCAGTTCATGCTTTCAGGTACTGCTCGAACCAGTCGGCCGCCGCCTTGCTCGTCTGCTCGAAGTGTGTCGTATAGACGGCGTAATGGCCTCCCTTGATGATCAGCAGCTTCTTGGGCTCCCGCGCACGGTTGAACGCGTCGAGCTGCAGGTCCGTCGGCGTCTGCCGGTCCGTCTCGGCGACGATCATCAGCAGGGGTTTGGGCCCGATGCGGTCGATCCACCGGCCGGGCTCGTAGGCGCGCGCCAGTTCCAGCGAGCGGACCGTCACTTCGTTGCGCCATTCGGGGCAACGCTTCGCCTGGCCCATCATGTAGTCGTAAGACTCCTGGCCCGGATAGGCGACGTTGGCTTCCCCGTCGAGACCCACCTGCTTCATCGTCCGCGGCGGTTCGCCGCGCAGCCGCGCGAGGCGGTCCTCTGCGAAGAAGTCGTGCAGCGCCTGCAGGTTGTTGGGATGGGTCTTGCGCAGGCCCGCCTCGTAACCGCTGATGGTCGGGACCTGGCTGACCACGCAGCGCACGCGGGCGTCGGTCGCGCCGACGACGAGGACGTGCCCGCCGCTGTAGCTCGAACCCCAGATACCGATGCGCTTCGGATCAACTTCGCTGCGCGAGCAGAGATAGGTGACAGCCGCGCGGTAGTCCTCCTGCTGCCAGGAGGGGTCAATCTCCTGACGCGGTTCGCCTTCGCTCTTGCCGAGACGGCGATAGTCGAAGGTCAGGCAGACGATGCCGCGGCTTGCGATAACGCGCGCATAGTCTTCCAGATCACCACCCGCGACCATTCCCCAGCCATGGCCCAGCGCAACGGCGGGAAGAGGGGTGTCGTGCTTGCCTTCGGGAATGTAAAGTGTGCCTCGTATGGTCAGATCATACGATGGAAAGGACACGGCATGTTCCGTGACTTCCATGGAATGGCCTCCCTATCGTTCCGATCCACCCATCGCGAAGACATCCGGATGGATCGAAATTTCCAATTGTTCTGCAGACCCGGATGGATCCTCTCTCTCGCGCCGGACTGCAGCATTTCACAGGGGTCATTAACGGCTTGAAACAGTCATGCTTCAACGCTAAAAATCCCTCGGATTGATCGGAAACGCCGATTGATGAGCGCGATAGATCTTAGAAAGTTGGAATGCTTCATTGCCGTTGCCCGATTGTTGCATTTCGGGCGTGCGGCGGAAATGTTGGGAGTCAGGCAGTCGGTCGTCTCGGAGTCCGTCAAGGCGCTCGAAGACGCGATCGGGGGAAAGCTGCTGGAACGCACCAGCCGCCGCGTGGCGCTGACTCCGATCGGCGAGGCGTTCCTGGCCGACATCGAGCCTTCCGTGATGACCCTTCAGACGGCGGTCAAGGACGCGCGCCGCCGGGCCCAGGGCAGGCCCCTGGAGCTGACCGTCGGTTATCTGGGTGGCGGTCTTTATGAGCTGACGTCCGGCGTTGTCGCCGAGTTTCAGCGCCGGCGCCCCGATGTGAAGCTGCGCTTCCTTGAGCTCAATTACCTCAACCAAGGTTCGGCCGTGGTACACGGCCAGGTTGATGTGGCGGTGGTGCGCCTGCCGCTGCCGAGTGCGGGTCTTGTGCGCGGACAGACGATCTTTCGGGATGCGCGATTGCTGGTCATTCCCGAAAATCACCGTCTCGCGGGGAGTGGCCTGCTTGATCCCGAGGAACTGCAGTACGAGACGATGGCGCAACTGCCGCCGGGACACGTCTCTGATGCGTGGACATCCTACCATCTGCCGACAAGCACTCCCATGGGCAGGCCGATTGCGACAGGGCCGGAGATCACGACCGTCCGCGAGGGCCTTGCGGCTGTTGCGGCTGGGGAATGCGTGATGATTCTGGCAGCCCGCGCCCGCAACTACTTCACCCATCCCGGCATTGCATTCGTCGAGCTGGACCTGCCGCCCATTGAAACCGCGCTCGCCTGGCGCGCCGACGACAACCGTTCGGTAATCCGGGACCTCGAAAAGGCCGCCCATACCGTCGCCAAGCGCATGGGAACGATCTAGCGGCTTTATCAGATTTCCTGCGAGCATTACGGGACCCGTCCGGGGAGGTCACCGAGACCCTCACTCGAGCGGCCTTCTCCGGTCGGGCGACAGATCGTCCCTTTCGCCGGTCGGGACTTGATACGCGAAGCGTCATTTGGTCATCATGAGCGCGGACATTCGGGGAGGAGGAACGCCGACTGTCCGCCAGAAGCTTGAAGAGGGAGGTCGTCACGTGAAATCCGAACCGCCGTCAGAGCGCATTTCAGCCGTCGCCCCGCAATCCGCGCTCCGTTTTCTAGTTTCCGTGGACCATGACGACATCCCCTGAATTTCACGCACCTGTCGAGGACATCCTTTTCAGCCTTGAGCATGTGGCCCGCGCGAGCCGGATTCCCGATTGGGACGGCGAGCTTGCCCGCGAAGTAATCAGCCACTTTGCCGCGTTCGCGGAGGAGCGAATTGCGCCGCTCAACGCCCCCGGCGATGTCGAAGGTTGCCGCCTGGAAGACGGGCGCGTACGCATGCCGACCGGCTTCGGCGACGTCTTTCGGGAGCTCGCCGAACAGGGCTGGCAGGGGCTGGCTGCACCGGAAGAGTTCGGGGGGCAGAACCTGAACGTCGCCATCAACGGCGCGATCTGCGAAATCTTCGCCGGCGCCAACCATTCGCTCCAGATGGTGGCCGGACTGGTGCCCGGCGCCATCAGCACGCTCCTGCGCTTCGGTTCGGAAGATCAGCAGCGGCGGTTCATCCCGCCGCTCATCGAAGGCCGGTGGCTGGCAACCATGGCGCTGACAGAGGCCGGGGCAGGCTCCGACCTCTCGGTCATCCGTACCCGCGCCACCCGCGAGGGCGATCGCTGGCGCATCGAAGGCGAGAAGATCTTCATCTCCGGCGGCGACCAGGACATGAGCGAGGGAATCCTTCACCTGGTGCTCGCGCGCACCGGAAGCATGGAGGATGGCTCGCGCGGGCTGAGCCTGTTCGCCTGCCCGTCCCATCTGGCCGATGGATCCCGCAACCGCATTTCGGTGTTGAGGATCGAGGAGAAGCTCGGTCTCCATGCTTCGCCGACCTGTCAGCTCGCCTTCGATGGCGCTGAAGGCGAGCTCTTGGGCGAGGAGGGCATGGGCCTCAGGGCCATGTTCGCTCTGATGAACCACGCCCGTCTTGACGTGGCTCTGCAGGGCGTTGCCCATGCCGCCCGCGGGGCGGATCTCGCACAACGTTATGCGGCAGAGCGGCGGCAGGGGCGTGGCGCCTCCGGTCAGCCTGTCACCATTGACCGGCACGCTGATGTCGTGCGCATGATCGAGGAAGCCGACGCCTGGGCTGTCGGCGGCCGGGCGCTGGTGCATCTTGCCATGGTGGAGGGGAGCCAGCCCGGAGGCGAAACGTTCCTTTCCTTCATGACGCCCGTGTGCAAGTGGCTCTGCACGGAAGGCGGCATCCGCGCGGCGGATCTCGCCATCCAGGTGATGGGCGGTTACGGCTACCTCCGTGAATATGGCGCCGAACAGAACTGGCGCGATGTTCGCATCTGCGCGATTTACGAGGGGACGAACGGCATTCACGCGCTCACCAACGCCACGCGCTCGCTGAAGAGCGAAGGTGGCGCCGGCGCTGCGGCCTTTGCCGCATTCCTGCGGGCAAGCGGGCCTGAACTGGATGACGTGGCGCGAACGTGGGAGGAAGAGGCAAGACGGGTCGCCGCAAGCCCCGCTCCTGCCGAGGAGGCGCACGGCTTCATGCGGTTGACGGCAATGGCGGCCTGGCGGGCAGCCTGGGCGCGGCTGGAGAAAGCGGCGCGCGAGCAGGGTCACGAGCGCTATCTGAAGCTCGCAAGGCGGGCGGTTTCGATGTCCGGTGTAGGCTGGGAATAGGTTCGCTGCCGTCGGCGGCTCAGGCCACGCGCCGGGGCTCCTTGGCGAAGGGGCTCAGCCCCAGCCACTGCTGCATGGCGCTGGCGATCTTCGGGTCGCCATCCAGCGCGAGCCGGCCCGCGTCGATCTCCTTGCGCACGACGGTCAGTCCCATCCAGATGGCGGTCATGCAGTGAAGGGAGCTTGTTACCAGCAGGTCGATCTCGAAGCCGGGGTCGATCTTGCACAGATCCACCATCCCGTTCTCGATCAGCAGCCACCATCGCTGCTTCGATGGTGGTAGCTCGGGGTACTGAAACTGAATCGTGCACCGGCGAGGCGGCAGCGGCTGCGGATTGAGGTGCCGACGCATGTCCCACATGAGCAGGGAGGGGTCCAGATTCTTGAGCGAAAGCTGGGATTCTACCCACCGCTGCCCCCAGAAGCCGATACCCATGATCACCGGCCGCAAGTCTTCGCCCGCCTCGGTGAGATGATATTCGACGACGCCTTGCTCATTGCGCTTGGTGTAGACGACCCCTGCGCGCTCCAGTTCCTTCAGCCGTTTCGAGAGGAGCGCCGGCGACATGCGCGGAACGCCGCGCCGCAGGTCGTTGAACCGGGTCGTGCCGCAGAGAAGCTCGCGCACGACCAAAGTGGTCCACCGCGAGCATATGATCTCCGATGCCATGGAAACGGGGCAGAATTGGCCGTAGCTTCCCCGGTCCTCCATTGAGGCCTCCGTGAATGCGCAAGAATAACCCAAACGGGGTATTTGCGCCAGCGGGGTGATACAGATCCTGAACTGGAACGCCTTAGTACTTTGGCGGAAGGTGGTCTCGTCAAGAAACGTGGCAGGAGGAGACCACAAATGACGAGCGCACTGGCAGAAGTAAAACAAACAGAAAAGCCAGGATTCGATGCAACAGAAGCTGTCCGCCAGATCAGCGGAATTCTTTCCGAACGGGCAGCGTAATCTGACGAGAACGATATCTTCGTCGCGGAAAACTACCCACTTCTCAAGGAAGCCGGCCTGGTCGATGCCGGCGTGCCCGAAGAGCTGGGAGGAGGCGGCCTGGAAGTGGCGGAGCTCGCCGACATGCTTCGCCGCATGGCCCACGCGTGCAGTTCCACGGCACTTGCGTTGTCCATGCACACCCACCAGGTGGCGGTGCCGGCGTGGCGCTGGCGCTACCAGAACGTCACTGCGGTCGAGCCGCTTCTCAAACGCATAGCGTCGGAGAAGATCATCATCCTTTCAAGCGGCGGTTCGGACTGGATCCCCGGATCGGGCAGGGCGAAGAAGGTTGAGGGCGGATACCAGATCTCCGCCCGCAAGACCTTCACGTCCGGCGCCCTGGCTGGCGACATCCTGATGACGGGCGCAATTGTCGAAGACGACGAGAACGGCCCTACGGTCATCCACTTCGGCGCGCCGATGAAGGCTGCTGGCGTGCGGGTGGAGGATACCTGGTATGCCATGGGCATGCGAGGTACGGGCTCCCATGACGTGATCATGGATGGTCTGTTCATCGCTGACGGCGCGGTGGTCTTCTCGCGCAAGGGTGGTGAATGGCATCCAGTGTTCCAGATCATCTCGACCATCGCCTTCCCGCTCATCTACGCCGTCTATCTGGGCATCGCCGAGCGGGCGCGCGACCTGGCCATCGAGATGGCGCAGGGCAAGAGTTCCAGCCCGGTTGCGTTAGACCCGGCCGGTCGGATGGAGACCGCGTTGCGGGCGGCGCAGCTTGCGCATCGCTGGATGGTCGAGACGGCGGAGCTGAATAACCCTTCGGCGGCAACGGTAAACGAGGTGATGATCGGCCGTTCGCTGGTGGCAAAGAATGCGATCCGCACGGTCGAACTCGCCCTGGAGTTGGTAGGCGGGGCCGGCTTCTACCGCCGGAACGTCATCGAGCGCCTGTTCAGGGACGTGCAGGGCGCACGCTTCCATCCGCTGCAGGCAGGACCGCAGGCCCGCTATGCGGGTGCCATGGCCTTTGGGCAGGACGTTTCGAGGATATTCTGATCATCGGCAATGGAGCATCGACAAAAAAATGGTCCTGGCCACGGGGCACAGGACCAAGTCAGGGGTGACTTTGCAAGAACCCGGCACGACGGTGTCGGGTTCTCCTTGTCTGGAAAGTCTGGTTGTTCGTTCGGTCAATGCCCGCAAGGCCGATACGGAAGAGGTAAACTCGTTAAAGTCTTCCTCGCGGCGTGCTTCCGTATCGTCGCGGGTGACCATGCAAGGCACATGCCAGGCGTCAGATCCGTCACCGGGGCGAATAAGCAGGTTTCCCGGACCGTTGCCATGCACCGGGCGCGAAACGGGTGGAACAAAAAATGGCACCTGCTGATGATTTGCGCAAAGGTGATTTGCAAAAAGGAAGGCGGACAGGACGAGCCTGTCCGCTTTCTTGTCTGTTCGGGATGACCGCGCGCTACTTCTGGCGCGGTTCGTAGCGGAAGACCTCGTCGTGGGAAGCGACGAAGAACTCGCCATCGTCCGAAACCCAGCCGCGGAACATGCCGTCCGTATTGTAGGGGGCGGCGATCGTGCCGTCCGCGCCCACGGCGACGAGACCTGCGCCGATGTTGTGGGGCTTCAGGTCTTCCATGACAACCTTGGTGGCGGCGGTCTTCACGTCCTCGCCGAGATAGGCGACGCGCGAGGCGATCTCGTGTCCCACCACATGGCGGATGAAGAACTCACCCTTGCCGGTGCCGGAAACAGCGCACACGCCGTCGCGGGCATAGGTGCCCGCGCCGATGATCGGGCTGTCGCCCACGCGCCCGTCCGGCTTGTTGTTATAGCCGCCGGTAGAGGTCGCCGCGGCGAGGTGGCCGTGCTGGTCGAGCGCTACCGCGCCGACCGTGCCGTGCTTTTCCGCCTCGCGGGCCTGCTCCAGCGTGCCGGCAGCGGCATGCGCCTTCATGGCGGCGAGGGCCTTCTTGCGGCGTTCGGTGGTGAAATAGGACTGTTCCACGATCTCCAGCCCCTTCGCCTCGGCGAAGCGGTCGGCGGCCGGTCCGGTGAGCAGCACCGCATCGTCGTGTTCCAGGACCGCGCGGGCGGCCAGAATGGGGTTGCGGATGTGGCGGGCGGCGCTCACAGCGCCGGCGGCCAGCGTCGAGCCGTCCATGATCGAGGCGTCAAGTTCGTGGATGCCGTTCTCGTTGAGTGCTGCGCCGTGGCCAGCATTGAAATGGGGGCTGTCCTCCATGACGACGACGGCCGCCTGCACGGCGTCGATCGCCTTGCCGCCCGCGGCAAGGATTGCGTAACCGGCTTCCAGCGCCCGGCCCAGATCGCGGCGGGCTTCCTGCCATTCCTGCTCGGTAAGATCCAGCTTGGCCATCACGCCGCAGCCGCCGTGAATGGCGAGGGCGAACTTTGTCATGGGGAAACTCCGTGTTCAGAAGATTGCCTTGTCCGGGAACAAAGAGGCGCTTTTGCTACGCGTACCCGTTTCGGGCAATTGCGGTCCGCAAAGGTGCGGCCGTCAATGACGAGCATATGGTCGTAAGGGATACCGGCGGCATGGCCGGTATCCCAGGATTTCGAGCCGGACAGATTACTGCTTCGGCTTCACGTCCATGGCGAGGGTGTCCTCGTCCGAGCGCGGGGTGTAGGTGATCTTGTCAGCCTTCAGGCCCCAGGCGGAGAGGTTGATCGCCAGCGGCAGGTCCGGACGGTCGGTCGCGACGAGCATGTTGGCCTCCTCAAGCAGCGCGCGGCGCTTGGCTTCGTCCATCTCGACGCTGGCGGCCTGGATCAGCTCGTCCATCTTCGCGTTGGAGTAACCGCGGACGTTGAAGGCGCCCATGGACTTCTCCGGGTCGTTGGTGTGCATCAGCGAGGAGAGCATGTAGTTCGCCTCGCCCGTCAGCGTGCCCCAGGAAGCCATGTAGAGCGAGTATTCGCCGCGGGTCTTGGCCGGGTTGAACACGGCGGCCGGAACGCCCTGCACATCGACCGTCACGTTGATGGCGGAGAGCATCTGGGCAATCGTCGGTCCGAGCTCGGTCGGCATGCGGTCGTTCGCGTAGGCGAGGGAGACCTTGAAGCCCTCCGGGTAGCCGGCTTCGGCCATCAGCTGCTTGGCCTTCTCGACGTTGTACTCCGGAACCGGGATGTCCTTGTTGTAGCCGAAGATGTTCGGTGTCACGAGCTGCGTGGAGACCACGCCCATGCCTTCGAGCGCGTATTCGACGAGCGTCTCGCGGTCGATCACGAGGTCGAACGCTTCACGAACGCGCGGGTCGAGGAACGGGTTCTTCTCCATCTTCTTGCCCGCATTGTCCCAGACCTGCGGGGTGTCCTCGCGGAAGTCGAACTCCAGGTACGGGATGTAGATGGACTCGTACTTCACGACGGCGAGGTTCGGATCGGACTCGATGCTGGCGAGGTCCGTGGTCGGAACCTTGGAGATGATGTCGACCTGACCGGCCTTCAGCTGGGCGACGCGGGCCGCGTCATTCGGGATCTCCTTGCGGATCACCTTGTCCCACGGCTGCGGGCCGTCCCAGTACTCTTCGAACTTTTCGAGCACGAGGTCCTGAGTCGGAGCCCAGCTTACGAACTTGTAAGGCCCGGTGCCGATGGTGGCCTTGCCGGTGTTGAAGCCCTCGGCCGCAGTCTCTTGGGTGGAGTAGTCGGCGGCAGCCTTGTGGGAGACGATGAAAAGGCGCACGAAGTCGTTCGGCAGCGTCGGGGCCGGGCCGTGGGTCTTCACGCGGATCGTGTAGGGGTCGATGATCTCGACGCCGGCAACGCGGCGCACGTAAATTGTCGACGGGTTCGGGCCGGTTACGTTCGGGATGCGCTCGATGGAGAACTTCACGTCCTCGGCGGTGAACTCCGAGCCGTCATGAAACTTCACGCCCTGGCGCAGCTTGAATTCCCAGGTGGTGTCGTCGATGGCTTCCCAGCTCGTAGCGAGCGAGGGCAGGATCTCCAGGTCGTTGCCCGAACGCAGCAGCGTGTCGAAGACGTGCTTCGTCGCCTCGGCGTTCGCGGCGGTGGCGGTGAAGTGAGGGTCCATCGAGGCCGGGCCCGACTTCGTCGCGATCACCAGGTCAGCGGCCCACGCGGAGAGCGGGGACGCCAGCATGGTGGCGACAAGGGCAGTTCGCAGCATGGATTTCAGCATTCTTGTTCCTCTTCTAGATGTGATGCCCAATTGACAGTGTCCTGCTGTGGCTTGGAGCAGGATCGGTTTGGTTCAAGTTCGTCGGCATCGATCACCTGGGGCCACTGATCGGACGCCGAAACGAGCTTGGTCAGAATTTCGGACAGACACAGCCTTTCTGCAGGGCTCAGGCACTCCAGCATCCGGCGCTCGTGCTCGATCATCACGCCTTCCGCGAACTTGACCGCGCCGAGACCCTTTTCGGTGAGGGCCAGCAGGATCTTCCGCTGGTCCTCCTGATCAGTCTCGCGCTCAATCATGCCGAGGCGGAAGAGCTTGTTCGTTGCGCGGCTCAGGGTGTTCTTGGGGAAACCCGAGGTGCGGACAACATCAGACAGCGTGGAGCGCCCTCCCAGATAGAGGGACCAGAGCACCACGAACTCCGGACGCAAGAGGCCCAGATGCTGCTGGATGAAGCCGTAGACCGGGTTGTTGAAGTGCAGGGCCAGGTAGTTCAGCCGAAACGAGAACCAGCACGGATTATTCCACAGCTTGGCATGCATGAGTGCTTCGGCATCCGAACTGATGGAAAGCGCAGGAACCTCCCGCCCTGCGCGTCCTTCAAAGAGTGCCTGTTGCACCGGATTGCTCATCTTGCATGTCTCGCTTTCCGGAAATAATCCCAAATGGAACTTTATTTGCCGAAACTATCTTGCGTCAATGGCAATTTTTGATCCATAAAGAACTAAATTGCTTTTCCTCGTCCGCCGGGCGAGGGGCCGACGACAGTCAATGTCGCGTCCGCAAACTTCCAGAAAAAGGGATAAGAAATGCGCATTCAGGACATGCATTGGAGCCAGGTCGAGGAACAGGTAAGGAAGGATGACAGATGCGTACTGCCGCTCGGCTCCGTCGAGCAGCATGCCTATCTCAGCCTGGCCACCGACATGATTCTGGCTGAGCGGGTTTCCGTGGAAGCCGCCGAGCCGCTCGGTGTCCCGGTCTTTCCCTGCCTTCCCTACGGCATGGCTTCCGGTTTTGCCGATTTTCCGGGCACCGTGACGCTGTCCATGCGCACCTACATCGGCATCATCGAGGATATTCTGGACAGCCTCTATCACACGGGCTTCCGCCGCATTCTCATCGTCAACGGCCACGGCGGCAACACGCCGGTGAATCCGGTGATCAGCGAGTGGCTGAACCGTCACCGTGACGCTTCGGTGAAGCTGCATGACTGGTGGCGCGCGCCCAAGACCTGGGCGAAGGTCATGGAGATTGATCCGGCTGCGTCGCACGCAAGCTGGATGGAGAACTTCCCGTGGACCCGTCTGCCCGGCGCGCCGATCCCGAACTTCCAGAAGGAGCGCATCGATTTCGCCGCGACCTCACGCGTCGATGCCGGCCGCAAGCGCGAGCGCATCGGCGAGGGCAACTACCACGGCGTCTTCCAGCGTTCCGACGAGGACATGCTCGCAATCTGGAAAGTGGGCGTCGAGGAGACCCGTTACGAGATAGAACACGGCTGGCACTGACCTGGAGGGCGCGCGCCGCGCGCCCCTTCACCAGCCCGCAATAACCATAAAAGAGGGGCAGGCATGGCATCCTTCATTCTGCGCAGGTTCGGACAGGCGGTCATCGTGCTGCTCGTCATGTCCCTGCTTGTTTTCCTGGGTGTGTATGTCATCGGAAACCCTATTGACGTGCTGATCTCTCCGGATGCCACGCAGGAAATGCGGCTCCAGGTGATCAGGCAATACGGGCTCGATCTTCCGATCTGGCAGCAATACCTGGAGTTTCTTGAACGTCTCATGCGGGGGGACCTGGGGCGTTCGTTCGTCTACAACATGCCGGTGATGACGCTGATCGCGCAGCGGCTGCCGGCAACGCTCGAACTTACCCTGATTGCCGTGCTTTTCGCTTCCGCCGTGGGCATTCCGCTCGGCATTTATGCCGGCTACAAGCCCAACAGCGTCCTGGCGAAGTCGATCATGGCGGTAAGCATTCTCGGCTTCTCCGTGCCGACCTTCTGGATCGGCCTGATGCTCATCATGGTCTTCGCCGTTCAGCTCGGCTGGCTTCCTGCGGGGGGACGGGGACAGACGGCTGAGCTCTTTGGAGTTCCGTTCTCGTTCCTGACGGCCGACGGCTGGAAGCATCTCATCCTGCCGGCGCTCAACCTGTCGCTGTTCAAGATGTCGATGATGTGCCGCCTGGCGGCATCGGGCACGCGCGAGACGATGCTTACCGACACGATCAAGTTTGCCCGGGCGGCGGGCATTTCCGAAGGGACGATCCTGCGGCGACACGTCCTCAAGCTGATCTCCATCCCGCTGGTGACGGTATTCGGTCTCGAGCTGGGCTCCACGCTCGCCTTCGCGCTGGTGACCGAGACGATCTTCAACTGGCCGGGCCTCGGCAAGCTGATCGTGGACTCGATCATGTCGCTCGATCGCCCCGTCATGGTGGCCTATCTCATGCTGGTCTCCGCGCTGTTCGTCTTCATCAATCTCTGCGTCGATCTCGCCTATGCCGCGCTCGATCCGCGCCTGCGCCACGGGAGAGGCTGACATGACCGTCGAAGCTCGATCCGCAAGTTCCGTCTCTCCGGCAGCCGAATTCTGGCGGACCTTCCGCCGCAACAAGGTCGCGGTGGGGGCACTGGTCGTCGTGCTTGCCATCATCGTCGTGGCCATCTTCGCGCCGTTCATCGTACCGCAGGACCCGTATGACCTGAAATCGCTGGTCCTTCGTGATGCCCGCCGTCCCCCGGGTTATGTGGGGTCGAGCGGCATCGTCCATCTGCTCGGCACCGACAGCCAGGGCCGCGATCTGCTCTTGGCCATCGTGTACGGCCTGCGCATCTCCCTGCAGATGGGGCTGCTGGCCGGTGCGATCGCCTTCACCATCGGCGCCGTGGTCGGCTGCTTCGCCGCCTATGTCGGCGGGCGCATCGAAGCGCTCATCATGCGCATTGTGGACATCCAGCTGTCCTTCCCGGCGATCCTTCTCGCCTTCGTGGTGGCGGCCATGCTTGGGCAGGGCAAGTCGCAGCTGATCCTCGCGCTGGTGTTCGCCCAATATGCCTATTTCGTGCGAACGGCCCATGGCGCCGCCTCGGCGGAGCGTCAGAAGGATTATGTTCAGGCCGCGCTCTCCGTGCCGATGAGCGGATGGTTCGTCGTCACGCGGCACATCATCCCGAATTCTCTGCCGCCGCTGATCGTTGTGGCGACGGTGCAGGTGGCCTCGGCCATTTCGCTCGAGGCGACCCTGTCGTTCCTCGGCGTCGGCCTGCCGCCCACCGAACCGTCGCTCGGGATGCTCATCGCCAACGGTTTCCAGTACCTGCTGTCGGGCCGCTACTGGATTGCGATCTACCCTGGCGTGGCGCTGATCATTCTCATCATGGCGATCAACCTGGTCGGCGACCAGATCCGTGACCAGCTTAATCCGAGGTTGCGCAAATGACCCATCTTCTGGAAGTCACTAACCTCAGGACCTATTTCCAGACGGACAAGGGCACCATCAAGTCCGTGGACGGCATTTCCTTCACGCTGGAGCGCGGGGAGGTAATGGGTCTCGTGGGCGAATCCGGCTCGGGCAAGTCGATCACCGGTTTCTCGCTGATCGGGTTGCTGGACGCGAACGGAAGCATCCAGCCGGGCAGCTCCATCAGGTTCAACGGGCGCGAACTGGTTGGACTGAACGAACGGGAGCTGCGCAAGATACGGGGCAAGGAAATCTCGATGGTCTTCCAGGACCCGATGATGACCCTGAACCCGGTGGTCAAGATCATCGACCAGATCGGCATGGCCATCCGTGCGCACGAGCAGGTGTCGGACGCGGAGGTCCGCCGCCGGGCCGTCGAGGCGCTGCGCAAGGTCCAGATCGTCGACCCCGAGAACAAGGTGGACCAGTATCCCCACGAGTTCTCCGGCGGCATGCGCCAGCGCGTGGCGATCGCAATCGCGCTCCTGCACCGGCCGCAGCTCGTGATCGCTGACGAACCGACCACTGCGCTCGACGTGTCGGTCCAGGCCGAAATCCTCAAGGTGGTGAAGGAACTCGTCGCCGAGATGGGCACGTCGCTCATCTGGGTTAGCCACGACCTGGCGACCGTTTCCTCCATCGCCGACACGATCGCGGTCATGCGCCACGGGAAGATCGTGGAGGCAGGCCGCGCGCGTGAGGTGCTGCACAACCCGCAGCATCCTTACACAAAGGGACTGCTCGACGCGCTGCCCTCCCGCTCGCAACCCGGACAGCTGCTTGCCTCTTCCGCGACGGAAGCCGCAGGCAGGATGGATTTCACGGGTCTCGGCGGATCTGCCATCGGGGCGGATCCGGATGCGGAATTCGTCAAGGCTGTGGGTGTCGAGAAGATCTTCGCGCCGAAGGCCGGGTTCCTGCGCAGGCTCGGCATCCGCGCGGGACTGGCCAAGGAGCCGAAGCCCGTCAACGCGGTGAAATCGGCGAATGTCACCATCGCTCGCGGCGAAATCCTGGGCCTCGTCGGCGAGTCGGGTTCCGGCAAGTCTACGCTCGGCCGCATTCTTTGCGGCATCTATCCGGCCGACGCCGGCACGGTGACAGTGGGCGGCCAGCCTGTCCGGTCGGAGAAGGGTAAGCTCGGGACGCGCGTGCAAATGATCTTCCAGGATCCGTTCGCATCGCTCGACCCAAGGCGGACGATTTTCCAATCGGTCGCCGAAGGTCCGATCGCACACGGATTCTGCACCCGGCAGAATGCTAGGGAATATGTGAACCGGTGGCTACGCGCCGTGGCCTTCGACCCGGCGATGGCCGACCGCTATCCGCACCAGTTTTCGGGCGGCCAGCGGCAGCGCGTAGCCATCGCCCGTGCCCTCGCCATGCAGCCGGAGGTCATCGTCTGCGATGAGCCGGTGGCCTCGCTCGACGTGTCCATCCAGGCGCAGGTCATCAACCTGCTGATGGAGCTGCGGCGGAACCTCAACATCACGATGCTGTTCATCAGCCATGACCTATCTGTCGTGAACCATCTCTGCGACCGGGTCATCGTGATGCGGCACGGCGAGATCGTGGAGCAGGGACCGGCGCAGCAGGTCTTCACTGCCCCGCAGCATCCTTACACCAAGATGCTGATTGACGCGGTTCCGAAGCTGGCGGCCTGAGCCGAAGCTCATCCGTCTACTGGGGGCTTGCAATGGCAGGCCCCTTTTCCTTTGACCGAACGATTTCCGCGCTTTCGCCAACATCAATGACCAGGCGCGCGACCGCGCTCGCCTGCCTGCCGACACGTCCCGAAAGCGACACTCTGCGGCGCTGCACAAAAGGGAAAATGGTCCCGGAAAAGGCCCTTTCCGTGCGGGGCTCCGAAAAAAGCGGCGGCCGAGGGCCGCCGCAGTCTGGCTTCAGGAGGTTAGATCGATCCGGCCGAACAGGGATTCAACGCGGCTAGTGCTGCTGCGGAAGCCGCCGCGACCGGTGCCGGGCTCGATGCCAGTCGGCCGTCACCGCGCCGCCGGCGCCGACAAGGGCAGTCTTCCTGCCGCTCATGACCGCTTGAACCCATCCAGGCCGAACAGCGGGCGCAGGTAGATGCCGGCAAGGCTGCCGATGTAAGCCATCACGAACCAGACCCAGCCGTGCAGGCTGCCCGAGGCAATGCCCGAGAACAAGGCGCCGATGTTGCAGCCGAAGGAGAGGCGGGCGCCATAGCCCATCAGCAGACCGCCGATGATCGCCGCAAGCCAGGACAGGAACGGCACGTGCGCCTTCGTTGCAAACTTGCCGGCAAGCGTCGCCGCCAATGCTGCGCCGAGAATGACGCCGAAGTTCATGACGGAGGTCACGTCGAACAGCACGCTGTTGTGGAGCGCTGCCGCCTGGACAGGGTTCTGCCAGAACTGCCAGCCGGAGACCGGGATGCCGACGGCCTCGAAGAGCTTGGCGCCCCACAGGCCAAAGCCATAGGTCACCGACCAGGGGTGGCCAGCGAGCAGCAGGGTGAACACGTTGCCGAGCGCAAGCACGAGGGCTGCGAGGATCAGCGGCCAGGGACCATGCAGGAAGCTCGTCAGCGTGAGGTTGCGGAGACCGGAGAAGATAGGTTCCACGTTGCCATGATTGCGCTTCTCGACGAAGGCAAGCAAGCCGATGATCGCCGCGAGGCCAGCGAGCGTCAGGAGCGTGCCGCCAAGGGCGCCGAAGGTCTGGCCGAAGCGGATGACCGGCAACGAGGGCAGTTCGAGCCAGAACGGCAGATGCCAGGTTCCGACTGTAGCGCCGATGATGAACCCGGCCAGCGTCACCAGCATGCGGGCGCTGCCACCGCCGACGGTGAAAAGAGTACCGGAGCCGCAGCCGCCGCCCAGCTGCATGCCGAGACCGAACAGGAACGACCCGAAGATCACCGAAACGCCGACAGGGGCCCAGGCGCCGATGAAGCTGCGACCGAGATCCGCGGCGCCGCTCATCAACGGAATGAAGACGATGGCCGTGATGCCTATCATGAAGAACTGCGCGCGCATGGAGCGGCTGCGTCCTTCGGTGGCAAAACGCTTCCAGCCGCCGGTGAAACCAAACGACGCCTGATAAAGCGCGAACCCCAGCATGCCGCCGGTCAGGAACAGCAGCGCCTGGTTCAGGCTGACCAGATTCGTGATGGCCATCACGCCTACGATGAAGGCGAGCGCGACGACCAGAAGCGCGTATGTGTCCACGCGAATCTCTGGCAGTCTGGTGTCAATCGTAGCTGTGGTCATGGAACCCCTACCCGATGAATGGAATGAGGTCCTTTATCTCACCCGCTCGCCTGGAACTGAAACAAACTTCTTCTGCCAAAATCCGCGAAGCGGGAAATTTGTCAGCGGATTCCGAATGCTTTCGGGAATGACATTCTTTCAGAGATGGCCGAGACCGGCTGGCTCTGGCGATCGTACGCGGAGCGCCATGATCACGAGCACTGGAACGAAGAAGAACGCGCTGATTTTCCTGACCTGTTTTTCACCCCGGCATCTGCCGCCATGCGGTGCGGCTGATTTGGATCGACGAGCATCCGCAGTTCGCCTGGAAACCTCCGGCCCTGCCGGAGGTTTCTTCGTTAGATCAGAGTGCGGCGTTGGGCGCTTCGCATTCCTGGGTTCCAGTGGCCCTCCAGGGGCGGAACCTGAACCAGGCGAACAGGATCCAGACCATCAGGACCAGTCCGAGGTAACCGAAAAACGGGTAGATCTTGTTGATGAGCTGGGTGAAGCCGAGCAGGCTTCCCCCGAAGGCCAAGGCAGCCCCTACGGCGCTCGCGGGGCGAAAACGGGATGGAGACGTCTCACTCAGCCGGGCGGCAAAGGAATAGAGTACGCCGACGGCCGTGTTGAGGATGGAGGCGAAGATGACGAAGGCCATCAGGAACCCGAACACCGGCGATGCGCGCATGGCCAGGTAGAGGGACGGCAGGGGAACTTCTGCGATCTCGGAAGCCCGGACATAGAAGCTGGCCGCCAGCAGGAGCATGAGAAGGCCAAGGAGGATTCCTCCCAGCATCCCTCCCCTGAGCGCAACCCGGCGGCTGGTGGCCCTGCTACCCATGATAATGAGAAACGGCGCGCCGGCGACGATGTTGAAGGAGACGTAAAGCACCGATGCCAGGAACCAGTGGTTCGAGGCAGCGGGCAGCTTCAGCGCCGCACGTTCCATGGCCCCCGCGCTGTCGGTCATTCCCGGAAAAGCCGTCGATGCCACGATGACCACCAGCAGTACCATAAGGGGCGTAACACAACAGATGATGGTGATGAGTTTTTGAAGGCCAAGCCAGACAATCAGGACAGAAATCGCGGTTATGAGCAAGGCGCCCCAGATCGCGGGGACGCCCGAGAGCTGCTCGACGAGCGCGCTGCCACCGGCGAACATGATAACCAGCACCGCCAGCATGAAGATGGTGATCAGCGCGTCGAGGAAGACGCTGGCGGGATAACCGCTGATGGCATAGAGGGCGTCCTTGTGGCTGGCTGCATTGAAATGGTGTCCAAGCCCCGACAGTGCCGCGGCAAAAAGCGTGAACAGGATTGTGCTGAACGCCACGCCCGCCAGTCCGGTTATTCCGAAGCTTGAGAAGAACTGGACGATTTCCTGCCCGGACGCGAACCCGGCTCCCACGATGATACCGACAAAGGCGGCGGCGATACGGGCAATCTCCCTGAAACCCCTCAAATTTCCTCCAAACAATTTCTCAAGTATTGAAATGAATAGAAACGGATCAGATGAAAACAGCAGCGCATGCCTATAACCCAACGGCAATACTGCGCACAATGAAAATGCAATCCTTAGACGTCAGTTTGTGTCAGTGCCAGAGCGATTGCAGGAAAGAGATAGTCGGTTGTGAACGGCGACCCCCACTCAGGTGAGGCGGGGGGCCAGCGGTCACAGCCTCGCTGAATCGAAGATAACTTCGAACCCGCCCCAGAACATGCGCATTCCGTCAAAAGGCATCTCGGGGAATTCCTGACCTTCCATGCTCGCTTCCATTGCCTTCGTGGCGGCATCGCATGTCTCGCGGTCGGCCCAGGCGGTCCAGCTGAACAGGGGCACTTCGCCGTCTTCCGCCTTCGTCGCGCGATAGAAGTCGGTCTTCGTGCCGTGGGGAACGTCGACGCCCCAGGCTTCCACCACGCCGAGGCACTTATTGGGAGCGAAGGCGCTTTCCCAGGCTTCACTGGCCATCCTGATATAGGCTTCCCTGTTCCTTTCGGGCACGGCGAGCGCAAATCCCTGGATATAACCGGCCGTCTGATCCGAGCCGGCGGTGAACACAGGCGAGAATCCACCATAGATCATCCGGCTTCCGTCGAACGGCATTTCCGAGATCTGCATCATGGCATTCTCGGCCTGCATCCTTTCCCATGCCGCGTCGGCCGCCTGCTTGTCCGGCCATTCGGTCCAGGCGAAGACGATGGTCTCGTCCTCACGGGCATCCACTGCCTTGTAGAAGTCAGTCACCTTCCCCTTCGGAATGTCTACGCCCCAACCTTCGACCATGCGCGTGCAGCCATAGCGTTGGAAGACAGGCCAGGCCTCGTGGACATGGTCGATGTAGATCTGGCGGTTCTTCGTGGGAACCGCGGCGACAGTACCAGCATAATACGTCATGAACACCTCCCTCGTTCGTGCGGCTGGTCTGGATGCCGGGGGAGCATGACTCCGGGGCGAGGGCATAGCAATCCGCCCGCCCGTTCTCTGCTGACATCTTGTGTCAGTGCGGCACGAAAGATGCTTCCATCCACAGACAATGGAATTGTGATGGAATCGAATGGGACGGCTGTCCCTGAGCAGACAAAGATGCAACCGCAGGATCCACGTAAATGAACGCAACCGGTCTGGCGAGTCTCGCGCGGCAAAGGGTGGACGGCAGGGGCGAGATCGCGCTCCGGTTCCGCGACGGCCGCACGCGCATGTGCAGGCTCTACCAGGAAGGCGCGGCGAGGATCCGCATGCCGGAAGTGGCCGGCGATCCGCTTGAAGCGATCCTCATCAACATGGCGGGCGGCCTTACCGGCGGCGACCGGCTGGCATGGGATGTCGAGCTCGATGAAGGCACGTCTGGCACGATCACCACGCAGGCCTGCGAGCGCGTTTACCGCTCCGCGGGTGGCGAGGCGCGGATCACATCCCGGTTACGGATTGCAACCGGAGCCCGCCTTGCGTGGTTGCCTCAGGAAACCATTGTCTTCGACCGGTCATCGCTCACGCGCCGCCTCGAGGTGGACATCGCGGAAGGCGCGGAGGCGCTGCTGGTCGAAGCCACGATCTTCGGGCGGCGGGCGATGGGCGAGCAGGTACGGCAGGCGCGGTTCAGCGACCGCTGGCGGGTGCGCTACGCCGGACGGCTGGTTCATGCGGAGGAGTTTCTCGTCGGTCCGGACGCCGCGAACGACCTGGTTGCCCGGCCGGTGCTCGATGGTGGCACGGCAATTGCAACGGTGATGATGGTGTCCGGCAGGGACGAATGCCCGGTTGATCCGGTCCGGAAGATCGTCGGCGATGGGGGCGGCGTGAGCTTCTGGCAGGTCGGGTCTGCCTTCAAGCTGTTGGTGAGGCTTCACGGTGCTGATGGCTACGGGCTGCGCAAACGGCTTTCGCCTCTGCTGGCCCTGCTGAACGGAAAGGCAGGACTGCCTAAAGTTTGGGCATTGTGACGACGTGCGAGCGAAAAGCGGAACGAAGAAATGAATCTGACGCCACGGGAAAAGGACAAGCTTCTGGTTGCCATGGCGGCCATGGTCGCGCGCCGACGTTTGGAGCGCGGCGTGAAGCTCAATCATCCGGAGGCGATAGCCCTCATCAGCGACTTCGTGGTGGAGGGTGCGCGCGATGGCCGCTCGGTGGCCGAGCTAATGGAGGCGGGCGCCCATGTCCTCACCCGCGATCAGGTGATGGAGGGCGTGGCCGAGATGATCCACGACATCCAGGTCGAAGCAACATTTCCGGACGGCACCAAGCTCGTGACCGTTCATCAGCCGATCCGCTGAGGCGGAACTGATCCAGAGGGGATAACTGCATGAAGACGTTGAAGGTTCTCGCACCGGTAGCCGCTGCCGCACTGGTCGCCAGCCCCGCGCTCGCCCATGTGGGGCCGGGCGCCCATGACTCGTTCGCGGCCGGCTTCGGCCATCCTTTCTCGGGTCTGGACCACATGCTGGCCATGGTGGCCGTCGGACTGTGGGCGGCGATGCTGGGCGGCCGCGCGCTCATCCTGGTTCCCGCGGCGTTTGTGGGCGTGATGATGCTGGGCTTCATCGCCGGGGCGGCAGGCGTGCCGCTGCCCTTCGTGGAACCGGCCATCCTCGCTTCGGTGGTGGTACTTGGCCTGCTGGTTGCGCTCGCGCTGCCCATGTCGGCGCTCGCGGGTGGCGCCTTGGTAGGCTTCTTCGCCCTGTTCCACGGACACGCCCATGGAACCGAAGTCGGAACGGCGGGGTTCCTTGCCTATGGCGCGGGCTTCGTTGCCGCGACCGTGCTGCTGCACGTCATCGGCATCGTCTCGGGGATCGCTCTCGGCCGCTTCGGCCCGGTTCTGCTGCGGGTTGCCGGCGGCGCGACCGCGCTTGGCGGCCTGATGCTGATGGCAGGGTGAGGCGCTATGATCCCCGGAGAAGTCATCACCCGTGAAGGCGAGATCGAGCTTAACGCCGGCCAGCCCACGGTCACGCTGAAGGTCGCCAACACAGGCGACCGGCCCATCCAGGTCGGCAGCCACTTCCACTTCTACGAGGTGAACAAGGCGCTTGCCTTCGACCGCGAAAAGGCGCGCGGCTGCCGGCTCGACATTCCGGCCGGCACAGCCGTGCGCTTCGAGCCGGGGCAGGAGCGGGACGTCACGCTCATCCCGCTCGGTGGCAAGCGCGAGGTTTACGGCTTCCGCCAGATGATCATGGGCAGGCTCTAGGAACGGTGGGGAACACACATGCCAGCAAGGATTAGCCGTGCAGCCTACGCGCAGATGTTCGGCCCGACCACCGGCGATAAGCTCCGGCTCGCCGACACGGAGCTCTTCATCGAAGTCGAGCGCGACCTCACCATCTACGGCGAGGAGGTGAAGTTCGGCGGCGGCAAGGTCATCCGCGACGGCATGGGCCAGAGCCAGGTCTCGCGTGCAGACGGCGCCGTCGACACGGTCATCACCAACGCGCTCATTCTCGACTACACCGGCATCTATAAGGCCGACATAGGCATCCGCGACGGTCGCATCGCCGGGATCGGCAAGGCGGGCAATCCGGACATCCAGCCCGGTGTCACGATCATCATCGGCCCGGGAACCGAGATCATCGCGGGCGAGGGCAAGATCGTCACCGCCGGCGGTATCGACACGCATATCCATTTCATCTCGCCGCAGCAGGTGGATGAGGCGCTTAATGCGGGCATCACTTGCATGATCGGCGGCGGCACCGGCCCCGCGCACGGCACGCTCGCCACGACCTGCACGCCCGGACCGTGGCACCTCGCGCGCATGATCCAGGCCTTCGACGGATTGCCGATGAATTTTGGCTTGTTCGGCAAGGGCAACGCCTCGCTGCCGCAGGCGCTCGAGGAAATGGTGCTGGCGGGGGCTTGCGGCCTGAAGCTGCACGAGGACTGGGGCACCACGCCCGCTGCCATCGACAACTGCCTGTCGGTCGCCGACCGTTTCGACGTGCAGGTGACAATCCACACCGACACGCTGAACGAGGCAGGTTTTGTCGAAGACACGGTCGCGGCCTTCAAGGGCCGCACGATCCATTCCTTCCATACCGAAGGTGCGGGCGGCGGCCATGCGCCGGACATCATCCGCGTCTGCCAGTTCCCGAATGTACTGCCCGCCTCAACCAACCCGACGCGACCTTACACGGTCAACACGGTGGCTGAACACCTCGACATGCTGATGGTCTGCCATCACCTGTCGCCCTCCATCCCCGAGGACATTGCGTTTGCCGAGAGCCGCATCCGCAAGGAGACTATCGCTGCGGAAGACATCCTGCACGACATGGGCGCCTTCTCGATCATTTCCTCCGACAGCCAGGCCATGGGCCGCGTCGGCGAAATGATCATCCGCTGCTGGCAGACGGCAGATAAGATGAAGCGACAGCGCGGCAGCCTGCCGGAAGACGCGCCAGGCAACGACAATTTCCGCGCCCGCCGCTATGTCGCCAAGTACACCATCAACCCTGCAATCGCGCATGGCATTGCCCACGAGACCGGCTCGGTCGAGGTCGGCAAGCGCGCGGACCTCGTCATCTGGTCGCCTGCCTTCTTCGGCGTGAAGCCGGACATGGTTCTGCTCGGTGGCTGGATCGCCACGGCTTCCATGGGTGATCCGAACGGCTCGATCCCGACGCCGCAGCCGATGCACTACCGGCCGATGTTCGGCTCCTTCGGTCGGGCGCGCACGAATACGTCCGTCACCTTCGTCTCCCAGGCAGCACTCGACAACGGCCTGCGTGAAAAGCTCGGCGTAGAGAAACAGATGGTGGCCGTGCGCAACACGCGCGAGGGTATCGGCAAGCGCTCCATGATCCTCAACGATGCCATGCCGCACATGGAGGTCGATCCCGAGACCTACGAGGTGAGGGCCGACGGCGAACTGTTGACCTGCGATCCCGTGGACATTGTGCCGATGGCGCAACGCTACTTCCTGTTCTGAGGATGCCCATGCTACGTGTCACCAGGATCATCCCGGCAGCCGAGGCCGGCGCTGAAACGCCAGCGGACCGTGTCGTGCTGGAGCGGGACGAGCGGCACCTGCGCCGCAAGGCCATCACACTTGAGAGCGGCGTGAAGGTGCTGGTGGACCTGGCTGAACCGGTCGTGCTGGAGCATGGTGACCGGCTCGTGCTCGAAGACGGGAGATCGGTGGAGGTTTGTGCCGCCGTGGAGAAGCTCTACGAAATCACCGGCCAGAACCAGAAGCACATTGCTGAGCTTGCCTGGCATATCGGCAACCGTCATCTGCCGGCGCAGATCGAGGCCGACCGGATCTACATCCTGCACGACCACGTCATCAGGACGATGCTGGAGGGTCTGGGCGCCGCGGTGAAGGAGGTGGAGGCAATCTTCGCGCCGGTGCGCGGTGCTTATTCCGGCGGCCATGCGCATCATGGCCACGGTCATGATCATCATCATCATGACCATCATCACCACTCGCACGGCCACCATCATCACCACAAGGGTCATGAACATGATGAGCGCGGGTGAAAACAGCACGGCCTTGCTGCGGCTGATGGCCTGGCTTTCGCCGGTCTTCCCGGTGGGCTCGTTCAGCTACAGCCACGGGCTGGAGCGGGCGGTGCATGATGGTCTCACGTCTGATGTGCGTTCGCTTGAGGACTGGCTGCGCTGGTTGGTGACGCGCGGCTCCGGCTGGAACGACGCGGTGCTGTGTGCGGAAAGCAGGCGGGCCTCGTCCTCGACAGAACAGCTTCGGGAGCTGGCGGAACTGGCCGAGGCGCTGGCAGGCTCCCGCGAGCGGCACATGGAAACCATGCTGCAGGGCAGGGCGTTTCTTGCAGCGGCAAAGAGCTGGCCGAGCGACGTGTTCGACCGGCTTCCCGCCGATTGTCCCTATCCGGTTGCGGTCGGGGCGGTTGCGGGCGCGCATGGCGTGCCGCTGGCTGCCACCGTGGCGGCTTTCCTGCAGGCTTTCTGCATCAACCAGCTTCAGGCGTCCATCCGTTTGTCGGTGACGGGCCAGAATGCCGTCACCACGATCATGGCCAATCTCGAGCAGTTGCTGGTGGCGACCGCTGCGCGGGTGGCGCAGTCGGGGCTCGATGAACTCGGCTCGGCCACCTTCATGTCCGAAGTGATGGCCATGAAGCATGAAACCCAACCTTCGAGGCTGTTTCGCTCATGACACAGATCAACGGACCCTTGCGTGTCGGCATCGGCGGACCGGTCGGTTCCGGCAAGACAACCCTGACGGAAAAGCTCTGCAAGGCGCTGCGCGGCCACTATTCGATCGCCGTCATCACCAACGACATCTACACGCAGGAAGATGCGATGATGCTCGCCCGCTGCCAGGCGCTGTCCGAGGATCGCATCATGGGGGTGGAGACGGGCGGCTGCCCGCACACGGCCATCCGCGAGGATGCCTCCATCAACCTTCAGGCCATCGCTGAGATGAACCGTAGGTTCCCCGATCTCGACATCGTGTTCATCGAGTCGGGCGGCGACAATCTGGCGGCGACCTTCTCGCCGGACCTGGCCGATCTGACGATCTACGTCATCTCCGTCTGTCAGGGCGAGGAAATCCCGCGCAAGGGTGGGCCCGGCATCACCCGCTCCGATTTTCTCGTCATCAACAAGGCTGACCTTGCTCCTTACGTCCGCGTCGACCTCGACGTGATGCGCGAGGACGCCGCGCGTCAGCGCGGTAAACGGCCCTTCGCCTTCACCGATCTTCACCGAGGCGCTGGCCTTGATGAAGTAATCGACTTCATCATCGAGAACGGCGGGCTGGGGCGGCGGAACTGACCGGCATCCGAATGTTCGTCTCAGTGCTCGACTTGGTTTCAGGTAACGCCTAACACGGATTTGCCGCCACGGTCGCCCCCATGACCGGCATCGGTCTGCGTCCGACAGCGCGCTCCGCGAGCGTCAGCAGATCGAATATCAGGATCGCGAGCATGCCAACCAGTGCCGCGCCCTGCACCAC